>Ga0207099_1023_pt1 | contig 32843 bp, 31 predicted proteins | sample Alteio_BWMinHeat_85_FD_153521 | JGI IMG/M metagenome (GOLD analysis project Ga0207099, IMG submission 153521) | Enriched cells from forest soil in Barre Woods Harvard Forest LTER site, Petersham, Massachusetts, United States -... | ecosystem: Environmental > Terrestrial > Soil > Temperate forest >... | reverse complement strand
CAAGCCAGTCCGGTGAGCTTCCTCCCGGCGTCTCTTGGAGTGTGTAGCCTATGCCCAGCCAGACAAAAGACGCGCCAAGTGTCACGATGATTGCGGGAATCGACCGCGCCTGGATCAGCAAGCCGAAGGCCATGTAGCCGGCCAACGCCAAGGCCAGGAATACCCAACCGATTGCGGGGTCGCTCACCAGATAGGTCGCGCTGATGACGTTGGTGAGACCGGCAAATGCGCCAATCCCCAAGTCGATTTCGCTGCCTCCGACGATAAAGAGTTGTGCAAGCGAGACCAGCACCAGGGGAATGGCGGCGGTCATCAACAGATCGAGGCCCAGGGCGGAAACCGCATTGCGGTTGAGAAGCCCGATGACCAGGAGCATGAGCGCGGCGGTGAAAAACGGCATCACCGATAAGGGATTGAAACGTCCGAAAGGGATTGGGGAGTGCCGTACCCCTGGGGCGGCGACGGCGCCACCTCTTTCCGAGAAAGATGCATTGACGATGGCATCTTCCGTGAGATCGTTGCCGGTCAGGCTGCGAGTTATCGAGCGATCGTGAAACAACAGAACATAGTCGCATTCCGCGAATTCGATCGTCTCGGAACTGTACCAAACCACCAGCTTACCGGCTTCGGCAATCTCGCGGATCAACCCGTAGAAATCGCGCTTGATTTGTACGTCCACGCCCCGTGTCGGATCGTCCAGCAGAACCACTTCGGCTTCGGTCATCAGGGCCCGCGCCATCAGAACTTTTTGTTGGTTTCCGCCTGACAGTTCCACAATGGGGCAATTCAGCCGTGCCATGGGGATCTGCACCGCCTTCAGCCACGCTTGGGCGGCGCTTCTTTCCGCTCTGCCGCGAACAAGACGGTTGTTGCGCCCTGAAGCGATGATGCCGATGGAGGCATTTTTCAGCACATCCCAACGAGCAAAAATACCCTCTTCCTGGCGGTCTCCCGGGACATAGGAGACGGCCGCGCGGCATGCCAGCCCCGGATATCGGACGCCCCGCGCGACTTGATAGAGGGTGCGAAGAAAATCCCGCTGACCGCTCCCTTCAAGGCCGGCCAGCCCGACAATTTGGCCAGCGCGAAGCTGGATGGATTGCGCCAACCAGGGCGCGCCAATCTCGACCAATGCTTGGCCGGCGGTATCGATGCGTGTCCGGTGAAGCCGTTCCAGATCTTGACCGGCTTCCCCCGCCATGGCGGCGATCATCTCGGGCACGCCCATCGCGGCGCCGTCGGCTTTGCGCGCCAGTGCGCCATTGCGCAGGACAAGAATGCGTGTGGCGATTGCGGCGACTTCCTTGAGCTTGTGACTGATGAAAATCACGGCAACGCCGGCGGCCGCGCGGTCCTTGATGAAGCGTGCGAGTTGGTCGCTGCGCAGCCTGTCCAGCGAGGAGGTGGGCTCGTCGAGAATCAGGATTTTGAGAAGCGGATCACAGGCTGCGCGGGCGATCTCGATCATTTGCCGCTGTGGCAGGGACATTTGCGATACTGGCTTGCCAGCATCGATGCCGCTGTCCGGAAATATCCCATGCAGAGCGTCTGCCGCCATGCGCTGGTAGTGCCGCAACCAGAACAGATCGAGCCCCAAACGGCGCGGCTGTTCGATGTAGAAGTTCTCGGCAACCGACAGGCTGTCGCACAAGGATAGTTCCTGATGCACGATCCGAATGCCAAGCTTGCGCGCGCCGTGCGGGGAGAAAGCGTCGAAATCGATCGGTCTACCGTCGATTTCCAGCGTGCCCGTGTCCGGCATGGTAACGCCGGCCAGGATGCGCATCAGCGTGCTTTTTCCGGCTCCGTTGGCGCCGATAAGCCCGACAATATCGCCGGACGCCACGGTGAACGACAGCCCATCGATTGCGCGGGTAGGACCATAAGTCTTTGTCAGTCCCGACAGCCGCAAAAGCGGCGTGTCCACGGCAACGCTTTCACCGGGCATTTGGCGGCCTTCGTACCTCTCTGGCGCCGCTATGCCGTCCGACATGCCTGTTCCGCCCGGTTAGTTCTTCTGGTTCAGCAAGTTGCCGCGAACCCAATCCGCCGAATAGTCGGCTGCAACGGCCGTGCCCGGCTTCAACCCGGAATATTGCTCAACTGTGTCGTTGGTGACCGTGGACGCCGACATTTTCATATATTTCGGTACCTTGTGGCGATTCACGATTTCCAGCGCGACCCACAGCGCCGCCTGGCTGATGCTCGGCGCGGCATTCATGGAAAGCGTCTTGTAGCCGGATCTCTGCTTCTGCTGGATCCACCAATGGACAAAGTTTGCGTCGCCGTCGCCGGAAATCACCGGCATCTTGCTCGCCCCTCCGAACTGCTCGAACGCCTGCGCCACGCCATAGGAGCCGTCGCCGATAACGCCCGCTATCGGCGGCAAACTTGGCAACACATTGCTGACAGCCGATTGTGTGACGGCAGCCGTTGCCATGCCATAGACGGTGCTGACGATTTTGATGTTGGGATATCGCTTCAACGTCTCGATCTGCTGCTCATACATCAGCTTGTCCGGCGCCGAACCTCTGACGCCGCGGACAATGATAAGATTGCCCTTGCCCCCCATCAGCTTGGCGACGCCCGCCACCAGCGGCCCTTGCCAATTGGCGAAGTCCCAATCGATCTTGTAGGCGCAGGGAGCACTGGCAACCGAATCGAACGCGACTACGATGATCCCGACGGCGCAGGCCTTTTGCACTACGCCGTTCAAGGCGGTCAAGGACGCGGCGTCGATGAGGATGACGTCGGGCTTCCGCAGGATCAGGTCGATCATCTGCGATATCTGCGCACTGACGGAGTTATCGCCATTGAGCACGATATAGCCGGAAATCCGCCCATCCTTCTTTGCCTGATCTGCCGCTTTGCGGAACACATCCACCATCTGATGCCGCCAGTTGTTGCCATAATAGGCATTGGACACGGCGATGAAGGGCGGCTTGGCAATGGCGGCGGAGGGGGTCAGCAGCGCAATCGCCAATGAAGCAGCGGCGCCGGTTAGGGTGGTCAGCGAGAACGCCATTCTGGGATCTGTCTCCTGCGATCTGGGTATGTTTTCGAAAGCGGCGGATCTATCGGACCATGTCGCGGGCGCGGGACAGTCCTTCTCTCAGGGCGCGTTGCAGAAGAAGATGGTCGATACCAAAGGCGATAATGCGAAACCCCTTTGCCAGATAGTCTTTGGCCCAGACCTCATCGGCCGCCATCATGCCCGGAACCTTGCCGTGCCGGTTGGCGGCCCGGACGATGGCATCGACCGCCAGCAGGTAGTCGGGATGGTCGAACTGGCCGGGAATGCCCATGAAGTTGGTCAGGTCGAAATGACCCATCCAGACCACGTCGATCCCGTCCACCGCCGCGATCTCATCGACATTGGCAACGCCGGCGGCGGTTTCCACCAGGGCAATGACGAGCGTGCGTTCATTCGCGATCGCCATCTTCTCCGGAACCGAGCCGCCCTCGTAATCGTCATGCGCCATGCCGAAAGCGGCGCCGCGCCGTCCTGCCGGCGGATAGCGGGTGGCCGAGACGATCTCGCGCGCCTGCGCCACGGTCTCGACCATCGGGACCATGATGCCCATCGCACCCATATCCAGACAGCGGGCGATGAAGTGATATTGCAGCGCCGGTACCCGGACCATGGGCGTCAAGCCAATACCCCGGCAGGCCGCGATCTGGCCCTTGAGCGTCTCGATGGTTACGCCGGAATGCTCCATGTCAAACAAGACAAATTCCGCGCCGGCCGTCTTTGCGATTTGGGGCATTCCGGGCGTGAAGAATTCGAACACCATGGTGCCGAAGACATGCTTGCCGGCGCGCAAATCGGACTTGACCTGATTTGTCCTCATTGACATTCCCCCTGACTTCGATGCGACGGCGGCGGATTATGTTGATTTGAGAGATCATCCCGGTCTGGATGATGCCGACCCAGCAATACTTGCTCGAATTCGGCATTTTCGGCAACATAACGCGAGAGATCGGCTGCTCGAAAAATGCCGCATAGCAGCAAAAACAGAAAGCGGCTTGGACGGGGTGGGGTGTATGCTGTTTGCGATCGTCGTCGACTTTCACCTCAAACAGGGCGCACGACCGGAATTCCGGCGCCTGATTGATGCCAACGCGGATGCCTCCGTCAGGACCGAGACGGGCTGCCTGCAATTTGATGTTCTTGAGCCCGAAGGCGAGGGTGACCGCGTCCTGATCTACGAGATCTATTCCGACCGGGCGGCGTTCGAAGCGCATCTGCGAACCGATCATTTCCGGATTTTTAATGGTGCAAGCGAAGCCTTGTGCCTGGAGAAGAAGGTTACACGGTGCAGCCTGGTCTTTTCGGGGGCGGATGTCGCCGCCAGCCGATCGGGCAATTGATTATCCAGAGGTATCGCGATGCCAGAAAAATTCCGCGTCGGGCTCTCGGCGGATTTTCGCAATCCGGACGGGTCTCCGACATTCCGCGACTTCAATCTTGCGCCATTGATCAACGATCCGCGCGTCGAAATGTCGTTCCTGGAATCCGAAAGTGTCCTGAGCGGCCGACAGCTTGAAGATATCGATGCCCTCATCCTGCTCGCTCACCGGTTCGATCGAAGCAGCGTGCCAAAGAGCGGGCGCCTGGGTGTCGTCGCCCGTTTCGGCGTGGGATACGATACGGTCGATGTGAAGGCGTGCACAGATGCCGGCATTGCCTTGGTCATCACGCCGGAATCCGTGCGCAGGCCTGTCGCGGTGTCGATCATCACCTTGATGTTGGCGCTCGCGGGAAAGCTGACCATCAAAGAGAAGTTGACGCGGGCCGGGGCGGCGGGATTTGCCCAGCGTGGCGAACACATGGGTGTCGGGCTGGTGGGCCGGACATTCGGTTCCTTGGGTGCGGGCAATATTGGCGCCGAGGCTTTCCGCATGGCCAAACCGTTCGACATGAAATTCATCGCTCATGACCCCTTCGCGGATGCGAAGCTGATGGCGGAATTGGGAGTTGAGTTGGTCAGTATCGAGGAGCTATTCCGACAGTCGGATATTCTATCGATCAGTTGCCCGCTCAGCGACGCCACTAGGCATATTGTCAGTGCCGAACTTCTGGCGCTGATGAAGCCCGCAAGCTATCTGATCAATACGTCTCGGGGTCCGGTTGTCGATCAGAGAGCCCTTATTAAGGTGCTTCAGGAACGTCGCATTGCGGGAGCCGGTCTTGATGTGCTGGAACAGGAGCCACCCGATTTGAGCGACCCGATACTCGCTCTGGACAATGTCATATTGACGCCGCATGCCTTGTGCTGGACCGATCAATGCTTTGCCCATCAAGGGGCATTGGACATCCAGGCGGTGCTCGAATATTGCGGCGGTCAGGCTCCGACAGGGACGATCGTCAATCGCGCGGTACTGGACGGCCAGATTTGGAGGAAGCGGATCGCGGCGTCGCGCGCGCGTCTGGGAAACTGGAACGGGCAATAACAAGGCGCCTTGTCGCGCGCGACCGGCCTGAGGGCTGCACCACCTTGGAATGGCCTCAAGGTCAGGGCATTTCGGCCGACCGTTTCCCGGTTCTTAACGGGACATTCGACGCTCCCTGCACCGCATGCTTGCGCTGACCTGCCATATTGTTGGTACGGGTGTTGGTAGTTTTGCCGGCAGGCTTAGTAAGCTATTGAAAGCGCGCCACTATTTATCGAACGTGGTTGCTGCCGGGCCCACCATCGAACTGGCTTTGCCAGTTCGATGTCAAGCGGCCCGCGCGCCAGCGGCTTGAGGGCCGCGCGGCAGGAAGCTGCTCAAATCCATAGCCGTGCTGAGGACGCTTATGGCGGGCCGGCAGGTTTGTCTGATTGCGCGTTCGGCGGGAAATCGCCCGCGGGCGATTTCTTTTTTCGCCTCACCGCGGCGCGGCGCCGTAAATGCAGTCCAATAAAGGCCCCGTCGTCCCGCTGTGACGCGCAACGCGAGATACCGGCCAGTGTGTCCTCACGGGGCCTGCCGATGCGACCGAGATCAAGGCTGCAAGAGCAGGAAGACTGAAGATAAGTCCGTTGTGCATGGTTTGCCTTGAGTGACGCTTCACTGAATTGCTTTCGCAGTGTATCGAGATAACACCCCGATTGGCGAGTGGCGCGTTCTGAAGCCTGCCATCTCAAAACGATGCTCGTCTGAACGGATTTTCATTCGCCATCGGGGACAATTTCAGCGTCGCGGGCCTACAGGATGGGGACAAAATGAGGATACGCCCATGCTCCGCACGATACTGGCCTGCACCACTTTGATGCCGATGCTTTTGGCCTGCGCACCGTTCGCGCAAGCCGACTCGATCTCCCCAGAACAGGTTTCCCTGGTGGACACGACGTGCATGCAGGTCATGGGATTGCGCAAGGGCGAATATTATTTCTTCCAATGCCATGACAGCCTGGCTCAATCCCTTGCGGCCAAGACGGATGGCCAGGACATGGCCGCAGCCTATCGGGACTGCCGCCGGCGCGGTCTTGCCGAGGGCACCGCAGCCTTTTCAACCTGCATGCTGGATTCTCCGGCGAGAGCGTCCCGGCCGCAGTCCATGGCGGTTGCCGATACCACCGCCCCGGGTGTGGCGGCCGGCCATAGCTTCTATCACATGCCGCCGCGCGAGCGGTTCCAGCATGAACGTTATTCCTGCGCGCAACTGGGACTGTTGCCCGGCACCGGAACGTTCGGCGAATGCGTCACCAGCCTGGAAGGCGCCATGACAGCAAATCCGGATTGACGAGCATTTTGCCGGTGCCGCCCCTTTCCATGCTTCGCCTAGTTGGTCGTTGCGCCTTGCCGGGAGCCGGCCAGGCATGATCGCGATCGTCCGCCTGGCGCTGCGCCGCCCTTATACCTTTGTGGTGATGGCGATCCTGATCGTCATCTTCGGGACACTGGCTGCGATCCGCACGCCGACCGACATCTTCCCCGATATCCGCATTCCGGTGATCGCCGCCGTGTGGACGTATCGCGGCATGTCGCCGGACGATATGGCGGGGCGGGTGATCTATTATTATGAGCGCCAGCTTTCGACCGCGGTCAACGACATAGAGCATATCGAAAGCCAGTCGTTGTCGGGTGTGGGTATCGTCAAGATATTCTTCCGCCCTGGCGTGGACATCCGAACCGCCACGGCACAGGTGACCTCACTGTCCCAGACCGTGCTGAAGCAAATGCCGCCCGGCATCACCCCGCCGCTGATCCTGAACTACAACGCCTCAACCGTTCCCATTCTGCAACTGGGGTTGTCGAGTCCCGCCTTGGCGGAGAAGGACATATTCGATCTGGGCCAGAACTTTATACGTCCGGCCTTGGCGGAAGTGCAGGGTGCCGCGGTGCCTTCGCCTTATGGCGGCAAGGAACGCCAGATCCAGATCGACCTGGATCCCCAGGCGCTGCAGGCCGATGGATTATCGGCCCAAGACCTAGAGGCAGCACTGGCCGCCCAAAACCAGATCATCCCTGCCGGAACCGTCAAAGTCGGGCAGTTCGAATATAATGTGAAGCTCAACAACAGTCCCGCGCTGATCGACGAACTCAACAGCCTGCCGGTGAAGCAGGTTGGGAATGCCACGATTTACATGCGCGACGTGGCGCATGTGCGGGACGGCGCGCCGCCGCAGCGCAATGTCGTGCGCATGGACGGCCGCCGCGGCGTGCTGATGACCATCCTGAAAAGCGGCACCGCCTCGACCTTGGACATTGTCGACAGCGTCAAGGCCTTGCTGCCGCGACTGAAGCAGACCCTTCCGGCTTCGCTGAAGGTCGTTTCCCTGGCAGACCAGTCGATCTTCGTGCGGGCGGCGGTTTCCGGCGTCGTCAAGGAAGGGGTGATCGCGGCGGCCCTGACGAGTCTGATGATCCTGCTGTTTCTGGGAAGCTGGCGCTCCACGCTTGTGATCGTCATCTCGATCCCGTTGGCCGTGTTGTTCTCGGTGGCGATGCTTTCCGCCATGGGGCAGACCCTCAACATTATGACCTTGGGCGGGCTGGCGCTGGCGGTGGGTATCCTGGTGGACGATGCCACCGTGACGATCGAGAACATCAATTGGCACCTGGAAAAGCACAAGCCCGTCGCCCAGGCGATCCTGGACGGGGCCCAGCAGATCGTGATGCCGGCTTTCGTCTCGCTGTTATGCATCTGCATCGCTTTTGTGCCGATGTTCTTCCTGCCTGGCATCTCCGGTTACCTGTTCGCGCCCATGGCGGAGGCAGTGCTGTTCGCCTTGATAGGTTCCTTTATTTTGTCGCGCACGCTGGTGCCGACCATGGCGAACTATCTGCTCGTGAACCGTGGCGACAAAAGGGACCATGAGGTGGCGCGCAGCCATGATACCGTGCAAGGCCATCATCCCAAGAACCTGCTTGCGAGATTTCAACACCGCTTCGAGAGGCGCTTCGAACGCATTCGCGCGGGTTATCATCGCTATCTCAGCTTGGCGCTGGAACACCGCCTGATCTTCGCCGCTGGCTTCCTGGCGTTTGTGCTTCTGTCTCTGCTGCTGGTGCCATTCCTGGGCCGCAACTTTTTTCCGGCGGTGGATGCGGGTGAGATCAGCCTGCATGTCCGCGCACCGATCGGCACGCGCATAGAGGAAAGCGCGGCCCTGTTCGACCATATTGAATCCCGTATCCGCCAAGTCATCCCGCTTGATGAATTGGGATCGATGGTCGACAATATCGGCCTGCCAGTGTCGGGCACCAACCGCGCCTATCTCAATACCGGCGGTGTGGGACCGGAAGACGGGGATATCCTGATTACCTTGAACCAAGACCATGCCGCGACCGCGGGCTATGTGAAAAAGCTGCGGCTGGTGTTGCCGCAAAGCTTTCCAGGTTCAACCTTCTCCTTCCTCCCCGCCGACATTGTCAGCCAGATCCTGAATTTCGGTTCGCCCGCCCCCATCGATGTGCAGGTCAGCGGCCCGGACCGGCTCAAGGGCGAAGCCTACGCAACCGAGCTTGTCAAGCGGATCAAGGCCATACCGGGCGCGGCGGACGTGCGCTTGCAGCAGTCGTCGCATTATCCCGAATTCGGCATCGATGTGGACCGCACCCGCGCCGGATTGACCGGAATCACCGAGCGCGATGTCACCAACAGCCTGGTCGTCAACCTTGCTTCGAGCTTTCAGGTCGCGCCAGCTTTCTGGCTGAATCCCAAGAACGGCGTGTCTTATCCGATCGTGATCCAGACGCCGCAATACCGGCTGGACACGCTCGGTCAGCTCAAGACCCTGCCGATCACCGGTACCAAAGCCGGCGATTCCCAGCTGCTCGGCGGGATCAGCGACATCCACCGCCAGGATAGCGATGCCGTGGTTTCGCATTATGCCATCCAGCCGGCCTTCGACGTTTATGCCACCACCCAGGACCGCGACCTTGGCGGTGTGGCTCAGTCCATTCAGCGCGTGCTCGACCAGACTCAGCATGACCTGCCGGCTGGCGCGATAGTGACGGTGCGCGGCCAGGTCCAGACCATGAATGACGCATTTTCGGGCCTGTTCTTCGGGCTGGCCGAAGCCATTGTGCTGATCTATTTGCTGATCGTCGTCAATTTTCACTCCTGGTCGGATCCCCTTGTCATTGTCATGGCTTTGCCGGCAGCATTGGCAGGTATCGCCTGGACCCTGTTTGCCACCCACACTTCGCTCTCGGTTCCGGCGCTAACAGGCGCCATCATGTGCATGGGCGTGGCGACAGCCAATTCCATCCTGGTGGTCAGCTTTGCGCGAGAACGGCTTGACGCCTGCGGCGATGCGGTGGCGGCGGCGATCGAGGCGGGGGTTACCCGTTTTCGACCCGTCTTGATGACGGCGCTTGCCATGATCATCGGCATGGCGCCCATGGCTTTGGGGTTGGGTGAGGGCGGCGAGCAGAACGCGCCGCTGGGTCGTGCGGTGATCGGCGGTCTGCTGTTCGCCACCTTTGCCACACTGTTCTTTGTGCCAGTTGTCTTTGCCTTGGTGCGCGGCCGCTCCGGCCATATCCCCCATCCCGCCGGAGGAGAAGTCCTTGTCGCTGGAGAATGATCCCCAATTGAAGCGCAATTTGAAACGCGCAGGTGTCGCGGCTGGCGGCGTGTTGTGCGCCATACTGGTGATCGGCGCTTATACCCGTTTCGTGCAGGCGGACGCGCTCAAGACCTGGACCCATGAAGCAGAGATTCCCACGGTAGCCTTGATCTCGCCCGACAGAAGCGGAGGCGGTCAGGCGCTTATGCTGCCGGGCACCCTGCAAGCCTATTATGACGCCCGGCTCTATTCGCGCGTCCCCGGCTATGTACATGCCTGGTACAAGGATATCGGCGCCCGGGTAAAAAAGGGCGATGTGCTGGCCAGCATCGACACGCCGGAACTGGACCAGCAGATCAGCCAGGCACGGGCCGATCTGGGCGCGGCGGTCTCCGCCAAGGCGCTGTCGGCCGCCACTGCGGACCGTTGGAACAGTTTGCTGCCATTGGATGCGGTGTCGAAACAGGACGTCGAGGACAAGAACCAGGACCTGGCCAGCAAATCCGGCGCGGCGAACGCCTCGCGGGCCAATCTCGACCGCCTGCTGGCTATGAAAAACTTCGCGCGGATCGTGGCCCCGTTTGATGGCATCGTCACCCGCCGGACGGCTGATGTGGGAGCACTGGTCAGTGCGGGTCCCGCCTCCAATGGCGAGCCGCTGTTTGCCGTCGCGGACATGCACATATTGAGGGTCTATGTGAATGTGCCGCAGTCGTTTTCGGCGCAAATCGTTCCGGGCATAACGGTGTCGCTGAACGTTCCCGAATATCCGGGCCGAAACTTTCCTGCCAGGCTTGTGTCTGATTCCGGCGCGATCAGCACGCAATCCGGCACGCTTTTGGTGGAGTTCGAGGTTGACAACAGCGGCGGCCTTCTCAAACCGGGAAGCTTCGCCAATGTCAGCATGCGTTTGCCGGGACATGACGTGGCCCTGCGCCTGCCCGCCAGTGCGCTGATGTTCCGTGCCGAGGGCCTGCGCGTCGCAACGGTCAGTGCGAATGACACGGTGGTGATGAAACCGATCAGCATCCAGGCCGATCTGGGCACCCAGGTCATTGTCGGGTCGGGACTGGGTCCGCGCGACCGCGTGATCGACAATCCACCGGATTCGCTTTCCAATGGTGACAGAGTTCGGGTGAGCCATGCGGATTAGGCTGGTTGTCGCCGCATGCATTGTCGTGTCGGGTTGCGATCTGGCGCCCGGCTATCAAGTGCCGAAGACCGAGCAACCGGCGGCCTTCAAGGAAACCGGATACTGGATTCAAACCACGCCGCAAAATGCGCTGCCGCGCCAACTCTGGTGGACGCTTTACGGTGATTCCGTCCTGAACGGATTGGAAGACCAGATCCAAGTTGCCAACCCCACATTGGCCCAGGCCATGGCACGCTATGACGCCGCGCGCGGTTATCTGGAACGGGCGCAGTCATCCACCCTGCCCACACTGGCTATCGGCGGCCATACCGATGCCGACAAGCAATCGGCCAACCGGCCGCTGCGCAGTGCCAACCAGCCGACCTATTATGGCGACAATGCCGTAGCGGCCGGCCTGTCCTGGGACTTGGACCTGTGGGGCCGCATCCGCAATCAGGTTGCAGCCGGCCAGGCGGAAGCCCAGGCCAGTTTTGCCGACCTGGAAGGCGTGCGCCTCAGCCTGCAGGCCCAACTGGCCGACGATTACCTGCAGTTGCGTGGATGGGATGCCCAGGCAAGGCTTTTGGAAAATGCGGTTGGGATCTATCGCAAGGCGCTCGATCTCACCAACGCGCGGCACGACAAAGGCATCGCTTCGGGCCTGGATGTGGGCCGGGCTCAGGCGCAATATGCGGACGCGCAAGCGCAATTGGCAGACGTGAAAGCGCGGCGCGCGCTGCTGGAGCATGCCCTCGCCAGCCTGGCGGGCAGGTCGGCGTCCGAATTTGCGATTGCCGTTCATGTCACGGATTTCACAATTCCCAATATCCCGGCCGGCGTTCCGTCCACCCTTCTGCAACGTCGTCCCGATATTGCTGCGGCCGAACGCCTGGTGGCCGCCACCAATGCCGGCATCGGCGTGGCGCGGGCCGCCTTTTATCCCGATATTTCCCTGTCTGCGCTCGGCGGGTTCCAGAATACGGGGAATGACTCGCTGTTTGCCGCGCCGAATGCCTTTTGGGCGCTGGGGCCCAGCGTGGCGTTGACTCTGTTCGACAACGGCCAGCACGAAGGTCAGCTCGCGGTGGCCAAGGCCGTCAACGCCAATGCAATCGCCGCCTATCGGGGTACGGTGCTCAAGGCATTCCAAGATGTCGAAGACAATCTCGCTTTGCTCAACCGGCTGGCGGAAGCTGCCGATGCCCGAAACGCCTCGGTGGTCGCCGCGACTCGCAGCCAAGACTTGGCATTGGCCCTCTATCGCAATGGCGCTTTGGGGTTCCTGGACGTGGTTGTGGCCCAGACCACCGCCTTGCAGGCCCAGCAGGCAGCGCTGTCCATCCAGACGCGCCGGCTCCAGGCCAGCGTCGGATTGATGCATGCGTTGGGTGGCGGCTGGACCTCTAAGCAAATGCCTGATTTCGCCCAGATTTCTCCTCCATCCTCCGATGTGACAGATCGTCGTTTGTGACAATTTTAAGAAGAAAACCGGCCCCGAAAGGGGTTCTCTACAGCTCCAAGAAAGACCGCGGAAAGGCGGCAGACCGATGCGCATACTGATCGTCGAAGACGAGAAAAAATATCTCGATATCCTGCTGCGGAGCCTGAAAGGCGAAGGCTATACCGCCGATGGCGTTGGCACCGCTTCGGACGCCGTCGAATATCTCAAGAGCTACCACTACGACCTGGTCATCCTGGATTTGCAGTTGCCCGACGGCACCGGCAACAGCCTGCTGAGGCGCATGCGCGAGACCGGACACACCATGCCGGTCCTGGTCCTCACCGCGCAAAGCGAGCTGGAAAGCAAGGTGGAGAATTTCCAGGCCGGCGCCGACGATTATGTGGTCAAGCCGGTGGCAATGGCCGAATTGGCGATCCGGATTCAGGCATTGCTCAGACGTGGTCCGGCGCTGCAGGAAAATGTGCTGAAGGTGGCGGACCTTGAGATCAACCGCCTGACCCGCCAGGTCAAGCGCGACGGCAAGCGCATCGAGCTCAGTCCCAAGGAATACTCCCTTTTGGAATATTTCTTTCTTCACCCCGGCCGGGTCCTTTCGCGCAGCATGATCGTGGAGAAAATCTGGGACCAGTCCTTCGAGGGGCTGACCAATATCGTCGACGTCTATATCGGCCACCTGCGCCGCAAGGTGGATGAAGGCCATAGCCACAAGCTTATCCGCACCGTGCGCGGCCTGGGCTATATGCTCGATATCGACCAATGATGTTCCGGTCGGTTACATCCCGGCTGGTGTTTCTCTATTGCCTTCTGCTGGTGATCCTGGGGGCGGCCTTTCTCGGCTTCACCGTTCTCAGCTTCAACTATTTTGCACGGGAAACCACGGCCTCGGCCCTGGCCAATCGCGCGGGAGAAGTGTGGAACATTGCGCAAGGCCTGACGGACCAGCCCGCGCGCCTGGCCGATGCCATCAGCCGCCGCTTTTCACCTGAGCCCCTGGACCGGTTCATCCGAGTCCGGACGGGCGGACACACGGTCTATCAAAGCGGCTTGCCGGAGAATCGCGAATTTGATCCGATCCGTATACCTCTTATGGCGCCGGCCTCATCCGCGCAACCAACCGGCAGCATCGTGATTTACACTGCGGCCTTCCGCGACTCCCACGGGAGGTCCGTGATTGTCGATACCGGACAGTCCGACCAATTTGCCCGCACCGTGCAGACGCGCTTGGCCACATCCTTGTTCATCGGCTTGCCGATCCTGCTGCTGGCGGCGGCCTTGGCCGGCTATTTCCTGATGCGCCAGGCGCTCACTCCTGTGGAGGTGATGATCAACGCCGCCGAGAATTACACGTTCAACGATCCCCATAACCGCCTGCCGCTGGTGGGGGCCGAACCGCGCATCGAGGCGCTGGGACTGGCGCTCAACCGCATGCTGGACCGCCTGGACAGCGCCTATTCCCATGTCAGCCGATTCTCAGCCGATGCGGCGCATGAGCTGCGTACCCCTCTAACGATCATTCGCGGCGAATTGGAGCTGGTCGCAACCAACGCCCGCAAACCCTCGGACGTCGACCAGGCCATCGCCAATGCGCTGGAGGAGATGACCCGCCTGTCCGGCATCGTCGACAGCCTGATCACGCTTTCGCGCATGGAGAGCCTGTGGGGCAAGCGCACCCACGCGCCGGTGGACCTGATGGAGCTGGCGGTGGAAACCATCGACCAGATGAGCCTGATGGGTGATGAAAAGAATATCGCGTTGACCGGTCCCAGCGGCGCGCCGGTGTTCGTGGCGGGCGACCGCGAAAGACTGAAACAGGTCCTGGTCAACCTGATCGACAACGCCATCAAATACACCAAGCCGGGCGGACGGATTTCCGTGCAGGCGGGGGCACGGGATGACGTCGGCTTCGTCTCGGTCGAGGATAACGGCATTGGCATCGACCCCAATCACCACGACAAGGTCTTCGAGCGCTTCTATCGCGTGATGCCGGACCGGGGCGAACACGGAGCCGGCCTTGGCCTGGCCATCGTCAAATCCATCTGCCATGCCCATGGCGGCACGATAAGCTTGCGCAGCGTGCCGGAATTCGGCAGCTCCTTCACCATGGAAATTCCCCTCCTGGCCGCAAAAAGCGAAGCGGCCGCCGCGAATGTCGCGACGGCCGCTGCGGCTTCTGGCAATCGATCTCAGAACGGATAGTAGCGGATGCTGGTGAAGACCATGCTGTCGTCGGTGGTCGGCTTGATGCCGCCCGCGCCGCCAAAGGCTGTCAGGTGGATATAAGAATATTGGGCGCCGAAGCGGAAGCTGCCGAACTTGCCCTGGTAGATGCGCCACCAGAAGCCGGCATTGATCTGGTTTTCCGTCTCGACATTGGCCGAGCAGGAACCGCCTTCCACCAGGCAACCGGAAAGGTTCAAGGTCGGGCTGCCAAGGCCGATGGTCGACGTGCCCACGGTGAAGGTCTTGCTTTTTTGCGCTTCCTGGCCGTCATAGGCATACAGGTCCAGCAACGGGCTGACATGCCAGGTGGCGCCCACCATCCAGGTGGTTTCCTGGATCGGAGCCAAGGTGCCGTCGGGACGGAAGGTCACATCGGGAAGCTGGCCCGAGCCATAACGGCCGATGCCGGAGCCGGTCAGCGCGGTGGCCTGCAAGTCCAGAATCTTGGGAATGGCCGACCAGGTGATGGTGCCGCCAACGCCGCCGCCGGTGGTGTCGTTGTTCTGGTTGCCCACGGCCAAGCCGAGCGGATTGCTGGCAGCGACCAAGGTGCGGTCATAGAAATCGCGATAGACGCCATAGACTTCCATATGCAGCGGCTGGGAATCGCCGATAAAGGGTTCCCAGGCGATCTTGCCGATCACGTCCGGAATGTGGTTCAGCGAAAAATTGTTGACGTTGGCGAGCAGCGATCCGCCGGCATGGTTGCTGACGACCGTGACGCCAGAGGCAGCCGCGGCATTGCCGGCAAAGGTGGTCTGCGGATTTTCCACGGACACGGCCAGCCAGAATTCCTTGTTCCAGTTCTTGGTAATGCGAAGCTGGGGTTGGCGCGCCCAATTGAAGCCGACGACATACTGCGCATCGATGGTGGTGGGAACCAGTTCGTTGCGGGGCGTGATGCCATGGGTATTGGCCGTCGCCAGCGACCAGTTCTGGCCGGCGAGCAACTGCAGACCCAGCGAGTCCCAGTCGATGGTGGTGTACATGTTGCGGATGCGCAAATTGTAGGAATTGCTTTCGTTGGAATTGGCTGTCTGCGCCGCACCCAAAAAGTCCATCTCGTTCCAGAAGGTGAGATGGGTGTCGGAATTCACGTCGGCCGTCGCCATGATCGTCAGCCGGCTCTGGCGGGCGGTGAAGCGGGTTTCCGACATATGCCCGGTGGACTGGTTCGCAAAGGGCACACCGCTATAGCTGGAACCGATATCGGCAGTTTCGCTGCGCGAGCGATAGACGCCCTCTGATGCCAGGAAGCCGCCGATCTGCACTGTGACCGGGCCCGAGGCCAGTGTGGTGTCGGCCAGCGCCGGTGTTGCCGACGCCATGGCGAGGGCTGCCGCAAAATAAGTCCGCATGTTCGTCATTTTTTTCCGCTTGTTCGACCGCTGGCCGAAAGCATGACGGCGGTTGTTGCATATCCGATTTCCGACGGATTTCGGATTGTGGCGGATTGTAACGGCGGGATGATTGGCCAAGCCGCCCCCGGAGAAGCCGTTTCCTTGGCCGGCGCGGCCGGCAAGCCGCCATGGCAAGATCGCGCCCATGCTCGCGCTAAGGCGCAATGAAATTCTGATCGTCATTTTGAATGGTTCCATTCCCGCTCGCGGCCAACAGCAGCCGCCGCGGTTGGGTAGTCGCGGGTCACGACAGTTTTGCAACAACGCGGTTTTATAAGTGGATTTTAATGTAGCTTTTATTCGGCGTTTATTTGGCAATACGGTATTCGCGCCGGATCATGAAATACAGTTTGAGTTGTCATCAAAAGGAAACATTACGGCCCTATCGCCTCTCGCACGCAGATGGTTGCGCACGAGAAAGGGACCTGCATGAAGACGAAGATATTGTTGGGCGTGGTGGTGGGCCTCGCTGTGGCAACGACGGCTGCCTTGGCGGCGGATATCACCGGCGCCGGATCCACCTTTGTGTTCCCCGTGCTCGCCAAGTGGTCGGCCTCGTACAAGGGCATCTCCGGAAATGGCATCAACTACCAATCCATCGGCTCCGGTGGCGGCATCGCACAGGTCAAGGCCAAGACCGTTACCTTCGGCGCCACCGACAAGCCACTTGCGGCGAATGACTTGAACGCTGCAGGTCTTGCCCAGTTTCCCGTGGTGATCGGCGGCATCGTGCCGGTGGTCAACCTGGCGGGTATCAAACCCGGCCAGTTGGTGCTGGATGGCCCGACGCTGGCCAGCATCTATATGGGCAAGATTAAAAGCTGGAACGATCCGGCGATCAAAAAGCTGAATCCCAGCGCCAGCCTGCCCGGCACAGCCATTGCCGTGGTGCATCGTTCCGACGGGTCCGGTACGACCTTCAATTTCGCCACCTATCTCGCGCGCGTCAGCCCGGAATGGAAGAATAGCGTGGGGGCCGACACCGCCGTGGAGTGGCCGACCGGTATAGGCGCAAAAGGCAATGAAGGCGTTGCCGGCAATGTTTCGCAACTCGCCGGCGCGATCGGTTATGTGGAATATGCCTATGCCAAACAGAATCACCTGACCTATGCCCGGATGATGAATCATGCCGGCAAGGCGGTCGAACCCGATGCCAACACGTTCCGCGCCGCTGCCGCCAGCGCCGATTGGGCAGGTGCCGCCAACAACGATTTCTATGTTTTGTTCCTGGATTCGCCCGGCCCCAATGCCTGGCCCATCGCGGCCACCACTTTTGTCCTGGTTTACAAGAATCCCACGGACAAGGCGGCGACCGCCGAGGCGCTGAAATTCTTCAAGTGGAGCTTCGAGAAGGGGGATCAGGAAGCGTTGGGCCTGGACTATGTGCCTCTGCCGGACAACGCCGTGAAGGCGATAGAGGCGAGCTGGAAAGGCATCCAAGGCTCGGGCATGTAAGCCGGGCGTTCGAAACGGAAAAAGGGCGGCCCTGCGGCCGCCCTTTCTCATTCCGGTTGCGCTTTATGGAAGAACGGCCTGCTCCGCCACAAGCGCATGAGGCCCGTTCTTTCGGGGTAACGTCATTGCGTACCGGGCGGCGCCGATGCGGTTCATCACGGTCTCCAGCAGGCTGTGCTGGCCGGATCGCAACAGTGTCATCACAAACAGGAAGATAGGCGGACCCAGGGAATCGATGACAGCATCCATGGGTTCGTTGCCGCGAAAATTCGATAGGAACTCGAACGCGGCGCCAAGATGGCGCTGTGCCTCCCGCAGATCCCCTTCTGAGGCAGCCGAAACGACATCGCTGGAAGCCAGCGCCGGTAACAGCGCCAAGGCAATTCGCCATAAAGCTTCCGTCTCGTTTTGGCTTTCGGAGACCTGTCCCAGGGCCGCCGAGGCACGTTGCAGCACGGCGAGCGTTGTTTTCGTGGAGGCCGGCGAATTTTCGATGGAGTCCGTGGCGCAGGCGGCGGCGCAAAGCATCAATCCGGAGAGCCCCCGCAAAGGCTGAAACGCGTGATTCCTGCCTGACACGCGCCGGATCCGGGTCCGTCCCGTCCCTCTGCTGCGATGAAGCCAAGCGCGGCGCAATTGCGGCAGGGGAATTTCGAATCCACGCAGCCACAGGCCGATCGTAGCGGCTTCCCTGCGGCCATGTTTTCGCAACAGGTCATGAACCGTCTCGGCATGCGCCAGGATGTCCGGTTCGCGCCAGTAATAGCAACGGCCTGACGTCCTTACGCCATGGCTGGCGAGCGGTGGGAGCAATCCATCTTTACGCCAGGCGGCAAGCTCCTCCAGCGATACGTGTCGCCCGCCTTCAGCCAGGGCCAGCACCAATTGACGTTCGGACGTGCATGTCTCGGGGCGGACTCTCACCGTTCCGAAAATATAGGTCCCGAATGAAACTGCCCTTTAGTCAGCATGAAAATGCGCTCATTAAGCCTCAAAGGCTGGTCCATCCATCCGCTAACGCCCCGCCTTGGTCCGCTCCTGACCTTCCGGGATGCGCTTCTCGAAGGGAATGGCCTTCCCCTGATCGTCAAGTTCCAGGCCCGGAGGCGTGCCTTTTGGAACCGCCATCTTCGTCCGATGAGGCGCGGGGGGTGTAGCGTCTGGGCTGTTATCTGAGTCCGATGGGCTGATCATGGATGCGCTCATTAAGCGCGTGCCTCGCCAGCCGGAGCCTTCATGGTAATCAGGGTCGGCGGCGGCAAGCCATTCTCTTCATATTCGGCCTGGAGCTCCTTCTTGCGAGCCGCCAACTGCTGACCCAGTTCCGCGAGATCGAGGTCGGCCTCGCGCGCCTGTGAGAAGATGCCGCCGCGCTGTTCCTCTTCCTTGACGTGATGCTTGATCTCCTCGGAGAGCACTTTGACTTTCGCATCATAATATTCGTCGTCGGGGGAGCCTTTTTCCAGCTCCAGGATCAAGGCCTTGGCGCCGTCATGCTCGACATTGGCTTCATCCATCATGTCGCTTTCAACGCCGGCTTCCCGGCAGGCGGGATAGAAGATCTCTTCCTCGATCTTGGTATGAATGGTCAATTCCATGCAGATCTTCTGCGCGATATCGGCCTTTTTGCCGCGTGCGGTTTCGTACTTTTCGAACAACTCTTCGACTTTGCGATGATCGGCCTTGAGAAGGGCGATCGCATCATTGGCAGCCATGGGAAATCCTTTTGTGGTGGTTGGTTACTCAACGCCGGGTCGTCGTGCCTGTTCCACCGCTTGCGGAACATCCTCATCAATGCGAGTTCTGGCTCGCCGGTTCGCTGATGCTTTATCCGTGTAGCGATCGAGAGGGCGTAGGCGGGGAAGGTCTATCTGCCGCGATGCGGGAACTTTCCAGGCTCTGTGACGCTGTAACTGGGCGGAACCCCGGAGATACCCATGTCGAAGACTTTTGAACAACGCATCGCTTATCTGGAAAAAGTGATCACCAACTTTTTCACGGGTTCGGAACGCAAGGCCAAAAAGGCCGTACGCACTGTGAAACGCAAGACAAAGAGCGCGCGCAAGTCGATCAGCCAAAAGCCGACCCGGCGGAAAATTTCCAAAAGATCGCGGAGCGCCTGATGCGCAAACTCGTCCTCTTGGCGCTGGCGACCGGCACACTGGTCATCCTTCAGCGCAGAGCGGCGCGACTGGGATTTGTGCCCGCGCTTCTATTGACTGCCGCTGCAGAAAAGGGCCTGGGAATGCTCGATGCATCACCAAAGGCTGGGCCAAAGCCGGGTCTGTAGCGCCGCCCATTTCCGTCAAAGCCCGCTCCTGATCCTAAGGTCGAGCCACAGACGTGAAGGTACTCGGCAAGGATGCGTTTGATTGACCAGGCGTCCCACACAACCATCAAATAAGCGAAGCTGCAAAAGGGATTTCCAAATCCAACTTTCATCGCATATTTCCCCGGACAAAACATAAATGCCCCTGGTGCTTCATCTTGCCTGGATACTGATCACCGTCTTGCGCTTTGCCGGAGTCATTATTGTATTCGGGGGCGTGGGGCTGTTTGGCGTATATTTCATCGCAGGGAATGCGAAAGCGGCGAGACTGGGCGATGGGGCGGTTCCTGGCTCGTCCTGGCAGGGCGCGGGACCCAGAAAGGGTCTCCGGATCATCGCGGTTGGCACAGTCATGCTGCTCTGCGCGTTCGCTCTCCAAATGTTCCTGCCGGACGGGACCTAGGTTCGTCGCAGCTTATTTGCCATTCAAGCGTCGTTCGTTGGCCCGCATGATCGTTCGATAGCGGCGGACCACCGAGCGGGGCGATTTGCCCACCGCCAATGCGCTGGTCGCTTCCGCCGCGGCTGCAATCTTTTCCGTCACCATGCGGTGCGCCTCCGCTTCAGCCGCCGTTCCCCCGCGCGCCAGCTTGGCCAGGCGCAGGCCGATGACGCGCTGAGCCTCGAAGTTGGCCATCATCATGTCGGAGGAAAGCTTCATCCATTGCGCGAAAAGCATCTCGTTATCTATGCCTGATGTTAAATTGGATTTGAACCGGTCGAGATATGTCAAACGCAAACACCCAAATGACGCGCCTGTTCCTGCGCTTGGGGCGGCAAACTGCCCAAATATATCATTCCTTCACGGTATCCGGGTTTTGCTCAAGAACTTCGGTTTCGGCGCGCCGGCTCGACATCTCCATGGCCTCCGGATCGGGACGATCGGGCACATTGGGGGAATCCCGCCGCAACTCTTCCAGCAGGGCGATGATTTTGGACACCTTCTGGGCGCTTTGCAGAGAGAGTTCCAAAGTCATCCTCTCGCGCGCATCGGCCAACCTGTCGGCCCGGCGCTGACTGGCCAGAATCAGCAGAGCGATCGCCAGCGCCACAGCCGAAATCGCAAGCTCGAGCTCCGGGAAGGGGAAGCGATCAAAAGCGCGATCACCCGCCAATTGGTTGGCAGCCATCCAGCCGGCGATGGCCAAAATGATGCATATCAGGGCGGCAGGGCGGCCCAAACTATCAGTGGCCTTGTCCACCAGACGGTCCGTCGGCGAAGCGGCCTCGTCATGCGCTGAATGCAGCGAATGGATGGCCCGCCGCGCCTTCTCAATATGGCTGTCTTCTTGGCCGGCTTCGTCGGACGGCGCGCGATGTTCTTCGCCCGGGTTTCTCATTCGAATCGATGCGAATGGATGTGAGAGGGGTCGATCTCACAGTCCGCGCATTGTTCCCGCATCTGCTCGAGCGTCCCTTCCGGGAGACGTTCAATCCCCATATAGGTATTGCGCGCATCCTGGGTGGCGCGAATGAGTTCGTCCAGCTTGGCTTGCAGGGCGGCGCCGTCCCGGTTCTGGGTATTCTGGATGAGAAAGACCATCAGGAAGGTGACGATGGTCGTGCCGGTGTTGATGATAAGCTGCCAGGTATCGGAGTAGCGGAAGACGGGACCGGTGACGGCCCAGATGAGAATGGTAAGGCAGCAAAGGGCAAATGTCGCCGGGCGGCCGGCCGCGCGAGCGGTTGCGCTGGCCAGGCGCGTGAACCAGCCCGAAAGCGGACCCTCATGGACTTTGTTTGGGTCCATTTCCGCGGATCGGTTGGCCCGCTGCACAGCCATCTCCCTAGATAGGGTCATGCGACACCGCATGTGGGATCGCTATTTGGCCGGTTTCGCCCAGGCCAAGCTCGCGCGCGACATCCATCGGCGCAGCGCCCGCACGCCGGGCGGCAATCTCAAGCTGGATGCGCGTGACCTTCCACTGGTCGCACCAGCGTCTGATGGAACCGATGCAGTTCAGATCGACGATGTCCCTCATTGTTCCGGTCTTCTCGTGGTTTGGCTTTGTTGAACGCAGAACCTGTTCCACGCAAACGCGCAGCAGGGAACAAATGTCCCGACAGACCTTGTTTTCCAGCGCCAATGCACATGACTTAGGCATCGTTCGGGCATCACCGGAACGATGCGCAGAGGCCGGCGTTAGTGGTGAGCTTCAACCCCGGAGATCCTCATGCGTATTATAATCGCGGCAGCCGCCGCGTGCAGCCTGCTTGCGTCCGTTGCCGTCGCTCAAACCGCTCCCGCCCAGGATGGGCCGGCCAATCCCGCCGTCAAATCCATGGACCAAAACAATTCCGCCACGCCCGTCGCCGGGGCGAACAGCTTCACCATGGGTGAAGCCAAGTCCGCCATCGAGGCCAAGGGCTATACCCATGTCGCCAAGCTGAAAAAGGACAAGGACGGCGTCTGGCGCGGTATGGCGACCAAGGACGGCCAAGCTGGTGCCGTCAGCGTCGATTACCAGGGCAACGTGAACTGACTATGCGCCCCACCCTTCATCTACACGTTTCAGGAGATCAAATGACCAAAACATTGACGCGCGTTTTCAACGATTACCCCTCGGCGGCTGCCGCGGTCCAGCAACTCAAGGCCGCCGGCCTGGGCGATAGCCATATCGGGATCGTGGCCAGCAATGCGGACGGTTGGCACAAGCCCGGCAGCAGCGACGTGGATCCCAAACATGACAAGGATCGCGACGGCAAGGATGACCGCTCAGAGGGCGCCGTCACCGGCGGCGGCATGGGCGCCATCGCAGGCGGTGCGGCCGGCGTGGCGGCGGGCCTGGGCATGTTGGCCATTCCCGGCATCGGCCCGGTCGTCGCCATGGGTTGGCTGGCCAGCCTGGCAGCGGGTGCTGTCGCAGGCGGCGCCACCGGTGGGCTGATCGGCGCTCTGGTGGAATCAGGAACCAGCAAGGAAAATGCGGAGCTTTACGCCGAGGCGCTTCGCCGGGGCGGCGCCATCGTCACCGCAAAAGTGCCGGACGCAGAAGAGAGCAAGTATGCCGCCATCCTCGACTCCTCGGCGCTTGATATGACCGAGCGGGATTTGGCGTATCGGGCGCAAGGTTGGGCGGGATTTGATCCGGCCGCCCCGGCGTACAACACCGAACAGGTACGCCGTGAACGGGAAATATATCGCTCCTGATCGCATGCAATCCAAACGCCTGCCGGGAAGCCGGCAGGCGTTTGTCATGCGGGCCAAGTCTGGAGCGGACTACCGGGGTCGGTGGCCTCGCCGCCGCGGGAACGATAGGGTGATGGCAGCGTTGTCGCTTGCGATTTGACCCGTTTCGTTGATCTCACACCCAAAAAACGCCTGCGCACCGGCCGCTCCGTATGGAGCGACACGCGTCATCCGCAACTTGCCACCCGCAAGCTGAGCCAGTCGCTCAAATGCGATATTGTCATCGTCGGCGCCGGGATCTCCGGGGCCTTCATGGCCGATGCGCTCAGCCGCCACTATGAGCGCGTGGTGATCGTGGATCGCCGGGAGCCCGCGATGGGAAGCACCCATGGCTCCACCGCCATGCTGCAATTCGAGATTGACACGCCACTTACAGAACTCACCCAACGCTTGGGTCGCGCCAGGGCCGTGCAAGCCTGGCAGTGCTCCTATCATGCGACCCGGCAATTGATCGCCATGGTGCGTGCCGAAAAGATTTCCTGCGACTTGCGTGAACGCGAGGCGCTGTATTTGTGTGGAAGCGATTTGGGCTGGCGCGGCATGGAAAAAGAAGCCATTGCCCGCAATCGCGCCGGGTTGAATTGCGAGTTCCTGGCCGGCCGTGAACTACGCGCCCGCTATGGCATCAACCGCACAGGAGCGATCCTAAGTCCGGGCTCAGCGGTGGCTGACCCGGTGGCCCTGACCCGGGGACTATTGCGCAAGGCCAGGTCACGGGGTGCGCGCCTTTTCGTACCAGCCGAGGTGCGGGACGTCATGGCGACCCGGTATGGCGTGATCCTGAACACAGGGTCGCATTTCATCGAAGCCAAAGCGGCGGTATTTTGTACCGGCTACGAGACCCTCAAGAACGTGCCTTCGCAGGGTATGAAGATCACCTCAAGCTGGGCCGCCGCGACTGCACCCCGCGCGGATTATCCGGACTGGCTGAACCGGACCGTGATCTGGGAGGCGTCGACACCTTATCTCTATATGCGCACGGACTCCCATGGCCGGTTGATCGTCGGCGGTGAGGATGCGGCGCTGGATAGTCCCAGCTATCGCCGGCAAACCTTGGGCCTCAAAGCCCGGCGCCTGGCGGGAAAGACCCAAAACTTGCTGGGTGGTGCAAGACCGGATTGGACGCATGTCTGGGCGGGTGCTTTTGGTGAAAGCGCTGATGGCTTACCGATCATTGACGCGGTGCCAAACATGCCAAACTGTTTCACGGTTATGGGCTTTGGTGGGAATGGCACGATCTATTCCATGATCGCGGCCGGCTTTATGCCCGCTCTGCTGAAGGGCCGCCCTTCCAAGATTGCGCGGATATTCGCGTTCGGCCTGTAAATCCCCCTTTTCCGCCTCGCAGAGGACGCGGAACGAAAAGGCCAAGGGCATTATCGGGTCGTTGCAATGTTGCAGCGCCAACGAGTCACGTTCAAAATATTCCAGAAAAACGCGAAAGGGCCGCCCTTTCGGACGGCCCTTCATCGCGTCGATCAATGCATCGATCAAGCGGCCTTGTTGGACTTTCTACGGCTGCGTTGCGCAACGACGCCGGCCAGGCCGGCCCCAAACAGAGCGATGGTCAGAGGCTCAGGAACGGGCGTGGTCGGGTTGCTGTCCGGAGGAGAGGCGAAGGTCCCGCTGAAGGATATCACCCCGGCATTGGTCTGGGTGAATCCGAGGTTCTCGCTGGCGCCGAGAGGCGCGGTTGCGCCCGCGCCAAAGAGTGAGCCAGGTGAGAATGTCCCCGTGAGGAACACGTTCAGGCTCGTCGCGGTCTGGTTATAAATATTGAGCATCGTGGGGGTGAATGTTCCCACTGCCGCGTCCGTAAAGCCAAAGCTCGCCATGTTCGTCAAATCAAGGATGGCGCTGGAGAGGGGCACCGTGGTTGCGATCGGGATTGCGCTGAACGAGCCCACGCCTGTCGCCAGCACCGAAAAGGTCTCATTCGCGCTGGCCAGGGTGATCGTGGTGGAAGTTCCAAGGTTCCCCCCCGTTTCATTGCTCGATAGCACCGGCGCCCCGATTGTATCGGACCCGGTGATAGGACCGGCCAATGCTGCGCCAGATACAAGCAGCGCCGCGCCCAACAGGGACGCGAATGTGGTTTGAATGACTACTCTCGTCACGATACGCATTGAGTGCCTCCTACGGCATTGGCTTCGGTCAGGCCCCTTCACCCAGCACTCAGCTTTCCGCAAGATACGGGCCAAAAACGCGGTTAATATTTGGGCCTGCGATTTGGCCGAATCTGCTTGCCGGAGCGAGCGCAGTGTAAATTTCGCTTACGTTGCTCATCTCAGGAGAGAAGCGACAGTGACAATTATCATTTCTCTCTTCGGCGCGAAGAATGCGGTTCGTCAGCTTTGGAACCGCCGATATTAATAGATATGAATCGCCGCTGAATTTCCGTATACGCTCGCTCGGGAGCACAAATTTTGTGCTGTTGCATTGCTTACGCGTTTCACGCGAACTGAGCGACCTGTTGCACCTTTGCGTGCGGCTCGGATAACCAAAAGCAATCAGAGTCGAATCCCAACGCGACACCGAATTGTGATGTGCGTTCGCGGAACTTAGTTGCAAGGGTTGCGTTGCCGGGTTGGGATCCCCATCGAACAACTCCGAATGCCAGACAGTCGCGCGCGCGAATCCAGTGAGTCACATCAAAAGCGAGTGATCGACACCGCGGCACAACTGGATGAACGCAATAAGATTCAAAAATTTCCCGCCGGCACGCAATTCACGGCGGAGACGCTTTCGACTCTTGGCCGCGACGTCTTGCTTGCCGGCTGGGTGGGCTTGGCGCAGCCTGGATCTGCCGAAAGCACTTTAATCGGCGTTCTTCTGCCCGGAGACCGAATCGGAACGGTATTGGATCCCCGTTTGTGCACGGCCATCGCACTGACTCCAATCAGCCTGACCGCGGAAGACATCAATAGCAACACAATGCGCGAGATCAATCACCTGATACGGCAGTGCGCCCGGATGTGTCACCTGGACGCCTTGGACCGTGTCGAGGATTTCTTTTTGGAATCCTATGAACGGCTTGAGTCGGTTGAACTGGCGTCGGGACGAATATTTGAATTTCCCCTGCCCCAGGCCATCCTGGGAAATATTCTCGGCCTGAGCGCCGCACATGTGAACAGGGTCATCAAGCAGCTGCAGGTACTGGCTCGCATTAAAATGGTGGGACGAACAGTCACGCTTCTCGGCCACGCCAATTTCGCTGCATCCGTGCCGCCGCCTGAGTCATGAAACCGGCTTTGTCGCTCCCAGAGAATTCAATTTGTAAGCCAGTGTGTAACGCTCTTCATGGCAGATACGGGTCGGCACCGAACCCCGATGCAGCACCGCACCGCGCGCAACCACCAGGCGCCCCGGGCGCGGGGTGATTGCCAGTTCGGCATCTTCTTCATCGTTGAAGTAAATGGTCTCGCCGCCCCAATCGGGCTGCCATTCCAAATTCGCGTAGTAAAGGGCGGTTACGTTCTGCTCATGTACCGCGCAATCGCGATGGAGGTAATAGCTGTCCCCGTAGATGCTGCAATTGACATAGGCGCGCTGGTCGGAAAACTGTTCGTTGGGGAATAGCCGGTGGACTACCTGCTTCAGACCGAGAAGAAAAGGGTCGGTGGCAATCCTGTCCGTTGGAATGTCGGACACCGCAATAAGGCCGGGCACTCCGGGGCGGCTTTTTTCCTTGCGGAGGTAGTGCAAGGTTTTGACCATCATGCCAATCTGCGTTACCACCTTCATGTCAACGACGTTGTCGCACACGAAAAGCTCGCGATTGGAAATCAGCGACTTTCGTATTTTGGCTTCCGGGCTTGTCATGTTTTGCTCCCCGCGCTGCTTTACAACATGAGACTTGGCCGCGGCAGCAAAAAGTCTAAGCGCTCGGTCCCCCAGGCCTCCTGTCTTTATGCAAATAGCCCATTTTTGCGGCGCAGCAAACTGGGCGCGTGCGGGAAAGTGGTGACTGGAAGTCCGGGATAGCTTGGCGATACAGTGCGATGGGGCTGACCGCGGGACTTGGCCGTTCGTCCTTGCGAATATCGGAAGGGAAACAGCTATGAAGGGATGGCAAGGACTTGTCTGACGGTGTGCGGTTTTTTGTCTCCCGGCAGCGCCGCAAATGCGCCCTGGCCGGCGGGTCGGTTATGCGCTCCCAACTTGCTTTGATCGGACTTGCATTCTTGACGCAAGCCGCCGTGGCCGAACCCACCAGGGATGAAGTCATGTCCGGCGCCGCCCGATGCGCCGGCATAGCCGACAACCGCACTTGGCTGGATTGCTTCTACGGTTCGGCCCAGCCCATGCGCACACTGCTGGGGCTTTCGCCGGCGCCGCCGGGGCAGATCAAACTCGTTCCGCCGCCAGGCGCGGCCTATGTCAGTCCCGAGACCACCCGATACGCGCCGCCGCCGGCAAAATCCCGCGGCTTTCTCGCCGATGTTTTGGGCTCATCCAAACCGGTCGCCAGTGATGTGCCCATGACGGCCTACAAGTTCGGACGGGACGGAAAATTCACCGTCATCCTGAAAAACGGGCAGTCCTATCGCCAAGAAGAGTCCGATTTGGTCTTTGCCAAGTGGAACCGGCCAGCCTCCACCTACCTGGTAACCATCGTTGGTGCTTCAGACAATTTCGTCCTCAAGGTCAAGGATGAGCCCGGTACCGTCTTTCATGTCCGCCGAATGTAACGGCAATTTCCTCTGGCAATGAGGGTGTTGGGCTCTGCTCAAGGATTTTCAAGTGAATAAACCATATCTCATTTTTTGAGAGGGCAGCCGAAGCTCTGCATTGGCGGTGTTTGTGCTTGTTTGCTATTTTGAGCGCCATATCAGGACCATTTGCGTTGCTCGAATTGACTTTGGGGGACGCAAAAGCCCAGTCACAGAAAGCGAAGCACCTCTTTGTCTCAACAACGGGGAAAAGGCGGGCGGTCTCGCGATGCGGGTGAAAATCCGGATTTGGCATCGCCTGCCGGCACGGCCGCCGATGCTGCCAAGGATGACCGAACAAAAATCGTAACCCTTAGCGACGTGGCCCGCCGCGCCCGGGTCGGCGAAAGCACGGTTTCCAGGGTGCTTCGCAACCAGGGGTCTGTTTCACAGCAAACGCGGGAAAAAATCCTCAAAGCTGCCGCCGACCTGAATTACGTCCCCAACCGGATTGCCGGCGCGCTGGCTTCGATGACATCCCGGCTGATCGGGATCGTGGTCCCGTCGGTTGGCAATACTGTGGTGCCCGAGGTGTTGGCCGGCGTGAACATGGTCTTGGAAGATGCCGGCCTTCAGCCGGTGATCGGTGTTTCCAACTATGATCCGGTACGGGAAGAAGCCCTCATCGAATCCATACTGACATGGCGGCCGGCGGGCATTTTGGTGGCCGGTCTGGAGCATACCGACCGCGCCCGCGCCATGCTCAACGGCTGTGGCGTTCGGGTGGTCGAGCTTCTCGACATAGACGGGGAGGGTGTCGATATCGTCGTGGGGTCTTCGCATCGCATGGCTGGCCGAAAGAGCGCCGAGCATCTCCTGTCGCGCAACTACCGGCGCATCGGCTATGTCGGCCACGACATCCGGGTCGATGTTCGCGCGGGAAAGCGGTATGAGGGCTTCCAGGCCGTTATGCGGGAGAACGGCCTGGGCTTTGTCGACCAGGAGTTTTTTCCAAGCGGTGGATCCACCGTCGAAGGCGGTCGCATTGGTCTTGCGCGGCTTTTGAAGCGGCAGCCGGCGCTTGACGCGATCTATTTCTCAAACGATGACTTGGCGCTGGGCGGTTACTTTCATTGTCTTGAACACAATATCAGCATCCCGGGCACGCTGGCCTTGTTCGGATATAATGGGCTGGAGATCACCCGCCTCACGCCCCTGCCGCTATCGACGGTGCGCACGCCCCGCGTTGCGATGGGCAAAGTCGGCGCGAACCTTTTATTGGCGGACGGACCATCGACTGTGGTCGATCTGGGATTTGAACTCATCATCGGCGCGACCAGCTGAAGTCGTCTCGCCGTGCTGTCGGGCCGCGTGTTGCAGGAATCCCACAAAAAAATTGTCACCTGGCGGGCGGCCCCAGGCCAGTATTGTATACAGTCAAAAGAGTTTGCGATATTTTCATTCTGAAACAGGAACTTAGCACAACGTAGGTCGGACGCTTCCTGCAAATCAAATGGCAAAATCACCAATGGTAGCGGTTACATTTTCCCTTGGCAGCGCTGCCAGACCTCAATAGCTTTGCCGTCAACCAATACGCAAAAAACGAAGCAGGGGCCCCATGGGAAACACACGGTACGACAGACTGGCGTTGATGTGCGCGGCCAGCGTCTTGGCGCTGACAGCGGGTGCACGCGCACAGCAAGCCGGCAATGTCGAACAGGTCACGGTCACCGGCTCGCGCGTCATTTCCGACATCACCCTGTCGCCCACACCGCTGACTGTGGTGACCGCCGACCAGCTGCAAGCGACCACGCCGACCGACATACCGGACGCGCTGAACAAGCTGCCCGACTTTATCGGTGGCGCCAGCCCGCGTAGCCAGAACAATGGCCAGAACAACAATTCTGGCAACACGCTGAACCTGCGCAACCTGGGTGTCATCCGTACCCTGGTGCTGCTGGACGGCCAGCGGGTCGCCCCGTCCAACCGGGATGGAACGGTGGACGTGGATTCACTGCCTCAGATGCTGATGAGCCGGGTGGACGTGGTGACCGGCGGCGCGTCGGCGGTGTACGGCTCCGACGCCGTGGCCGGCGTGGTCAACTTCGTCCTCGACAAGAAGTTCGACGGCTTCAAATACGACATCAATGCCGGCATCTCGAAATATGGCGATGCCGCGGAAGAGAAGATCGGCATTGCTTGGGGCACCGATTTGTTCGGTGGCCGCGGCCATTACGAGCTGGCGCTGCGCCTGTTTCAGCAGGACGGGATCCAGATGAATCAGCGTCCTTATGGCTATGGTCACAATACCTGGGTGCAGGCCGGCGCGGGCACCGCCGCAAATCCGTTTGTGAACGTGCCCTATGGCCATCTTTTACTTCAGTCAGGCACGGGCACGATCAATTGCGGCGCCAGTTGCCCTCTGACCAACACCACTACCTTCACCGGGGCCGGTCAGCTTACGACCTTGACCCATGGTATTCCCACTGGGACAGCCAACCTGGAATCCGGCGGCGACGGCGGCTTTGAGGACAATATCGCCACCCTGCAGTCGCGCCAGCGCCAAGGCGAGTTCTTCAACCGCTTCAGCTACGACATCACGCCGGACATCAATGCCTATGTTCAGGCGAGCTGGGCGGAGTCGAGCGACTATTCCACCTGGGCGCCACTGGTGGTCAGCTCATCCAGCAGCCGGCCCAACACCTTTTTCACCAACAACCCTTATCTTTCGTCCTCGGCACAGGCCACGTTGACGGCTGCGGCTACTGCGGCCGGCAATTTCGCCAAAGCGCCTGTTCCTTTCTCCCCCAATCCCAGTCTGGGTCTCCCCCTTGTGACGGGCCCCACGGTTGCGCCGAACACGCCTGTTTTCTCCGATGCCTCCTATGTTCCGCAGATCGTTGCGGGAAATAATGCTCAATCGGTGGGCGACGTTTATCTGACCAAGGGCGTTGACCGGAACTTGATGTTCACCACAGGCCTGACCGGCAGGCTTTCCGGTTTCGACTGGAACCTCTTCTATAGCCACCAGGAAAGCCGGGTGGATGTGAACGACCCCACCAACACCAACAATGCACGCTATCTTGCGGCCCAGGACGCGGTGGTCGCGCCGACAGGCACCAAGATCACGGTCGGCGGCGTCACGACGGATGTCAGCGGCACCATCCAGTGCTGGGACGTGACCCAGCCGCAATATGCCGCCCTTTATTCCGGTTGCGTGCCGATCAACGTATTCAACCCGTCCCAGGGCGTTTCGCAAGCTGCCTTCAACTATATCAAGCAGGACACCCAGTGGGCGTTGACCCAGAAGCTTGACAATATCGGCGCCAGCATCAATGGCGGCTTGTTCGGCTTGGGCCTGCCGGCCGGCGAGATCACCGGCGCGGCGTCGTTTGAAATGCGCTGGCGCACTTTCAATATGAAAACCAATGCCCTCCCCACCGACTTTGTGAATTGCACGGGCTTGCGCCTGTGCACGCAAAATGGCGGCGCGGCGCCCTCGCTCTATACCCAGAATACAAATGCGCCCGTCAGTGTGGACGACAATGTCTGGGAGACAGCGCTTGAGTTGAACGTGCCGATCCTCAAGGACTTCCCGCTGGCTCAGGACCTGAGCGCCGACTTCGCCGGCCGTTACACCGACTATTCCATCTCCGGTACCGCCGAGACCTGGAAAATCGGCGTCAACGACAAGGTCAACGATACCATCCGGCTGCGCGGCACCATGTCGTTCGATATTCGCGCGCCCAACCTCAACGACCTGTTCGGGCCGGTTTCGATCACCTCCACCGGCTTCAATGACCTCTTGACCGGCATGAACAGCGGTACCCAGCTCATCACGCAGGGCAATTCCAAACTGACGCCGGAACAGGCCCATACCTATACGCTGGGTGTAGTGCTGACGCCGGATTTCATTCCCGGCTTCACCACATCGCTGGACTATTACCAGACCCATATGTCCAACGCGATCACCAACATCAGCTACCAGACCACGTCGGTCCAGCAGCTCTGCATCAACAGCCAGCCGACTTATAATTCGCCCTATTGCCTGCTGGCCATCCGGCCGGTCGCGCCAGGCGGTGCCGGCTATAACCTGCCGTCGAATTTCCCGACCCAGATTCTCAGTTCGCCGTTGAATGCCGCTCTGGTCCAGATGGAAGGCTGGAACTGGGAAGTGGACTACACCTTCGACTGGGCCGATGTGTGGAGCGCCATTCCCGGGTCGGTGACCATACGGCAGCTGATGACCTATCAGCCGGTGCTGGAGACGCAGAATCTGCCCGGCACGGCCTTTGTCTGGACTCCCCAGCCCAAGACCCGCTCGACAACCTTCATCAGTTGGACGATCGGGGACTGGGGCCTGGATATCCAGAACCAGTGGCTGAGCGGCTGGAAGAAGGCCAATGGTTATGTCGGCCAGGTCTTTGCGGCGCCGCGTATCACCAGTTATGACGCGATGGACGTCAGCATCAGCCGCCGGTTCGACATGTGGGGCGGTTCTTCGTCGCTCTATCTCAACGTCCAGAATATCGGCAACACCCGCGCACCGCTGTTCCCGACCAACTCCTCCAATCCGGGTTTGTTCTACCCCGTGTCCGGTTCCACCGGTCCGGGCTTCGGCTACAACGATATGGGCCGCTACTTCACCATCGGCTTGAAGGGCAATTTCTAAAACGCCTTGGGATATTCGGGCCGGCGCCGCGCAAGCGGCGCCGGCCTTTTCTTTTCTAGGGCAACGGCACGACATCGAAGGCGATGGTGGTGCGCGCCGCTTTGTCATGGAAAGGCACCGTGCCGTGCCATGTGTAAGACGGGAACAGCACCAGCCTGCCGGCAACCGGCTGGATGGCGCGACGGATGGGTTGCTTCAGGGTGGCATCAATGGCCGGTTCGCCGAACTTGATCCAGCCTTGCCGGGCGCTTTCGTCCTGCACCGCATCGGGCACCGCCACATAATAACAGGAGCTGATCCAGCCATCGGGATGGAAATGATTGACGT
>Ga0207099_1022_pt1 | contig 32944 bp, 32 predicted proteins | sample Alteio_BWMinHeat_85_FD_153521 | JGI IMG/M metagenome (GOLD analysis project Ga0207099, IMG submission 153521) | Enriched cells from forest soil in Barre Woods Harvard Forest LTER site, Petersham, Massachusetts, United States -... | ecosystem: Environmental > Terrestrial > Soil > Temperate forest >... | reverse complement strand
CAAAGAATCACGGAAACACTTTCTTGCGCAATCAGATTCGCAGCGGCCGCAAGGACTGCAACCGCCAGGAAAGTGATCGTCAAACGCGCGGTAATGCCAAGTGGAAAAATCGACGATGCAAGTGCGCCAGCACGATCTACAAGACCCTCAGCTTTTAACCTGCGAGGTTTTGCTTGCATAGGGTTTCGCAACGCAAGGACAATATTGCATCTTGCCCGTTGTTTCGACGGACAGATGAAATTACTCGCGAGACTGTGCGTTCAATCTCGCCGACGAACGGCATTGGTTGAACATATTGCTTGGAGCGGCCTGCTGCCGCGATCAGCCCGTTTCCAGAGCCAGCGTCTTGATGTCGTTGAACATCACCTGAGGTTGTAAATAGGACAGCGTGTAAATTTCCCGTACCTCGCCGCGGGCGTCGATCAGAAACATTTTCAACATGTGGTGCAAGGTGCGCGTCGCATGGCCGTTTTCATCCATTTCCACGCTGACGTCCTGCCCGAAGTCATCGAGCACGGGCAAAAGGTCAGGCACGCGGCGTGCGGTCACGAAGCGCCAGTCAAATTTTGGTTCGACCGCAAATTCCTTGCTATAGCCCGCGATGACTCCAGGGGTGTCGTGGGTGGGGTCCAAACTGACGCTGACGAAACGCACCCGCTCTGCGAGCGTATGGTCGCCTCGCACGCGATCGCGCAAACCGGCGAGCGTCGTGTGCGCAAACGGGCATCCCAAAGGATCGGCGCAGTACGTATAAAAAAAGGTCAGCAGAGTGATCTTGCGGTGCGTGAGCGCTGAAAGCCTGACTGAACGACCTGAACTATCCAGCAATATGGCATCCGTAACCCGCTGGATCTTCTGCAGCTTGTAACTGCCCGGCGGCGGCGCCACGAATTCCATGCGCGGCGCCGTCGCCTTGCCGGGGTCTGTAGCGGCGCCCGCCACACCCGCGAGGCCGGAGAGAGACAACACTCCGGCTACAAATCCAGCCAGCGCGCCGATCCGATGCATCAGCGTACGGATGCACCCGTGAGCGATGCCACGCGCGGCGGGTTAGCCGTGAACTTCATGTGGTGGGGACGGCCGAGTTGCTCCTTGGTGAAGTCAATCTCGAACGCAGGTGTAAGCTCGTGGCCGTCCCAATGGAATGCACGCAGGAACTGTTCGTTATCCTTGCCCTGTTTGTCCCACTTCGATAGCAAGCTCGAGGTGACGTAGACGCGGCGGCCGTCCCAGCTCTGCGACACCATGTTCACCTGGCTACCGGTGTGCTTGCTGTAGGTTTGCCGAGGATGCTCAGGGTCGGTGAGATCGAAATAACGCGTCGTGCCATCCATGAAGGTGTTGACCCACAGCCCCTTCGCATCGGCCGAGATCGAAATGTCCACCGGCAGGGGAATCTTGGCTGGATCGCCGATCGCGGCGACGTCCTTTGCCTGCCAGGCTCCTTGAGCATCGCGGCTGACGAGCCACAATTGCGAAGTCAGGGCCGTGGCCGTGATCGCCCAATCCTGGCCCGCAGCTAGTGCCCAGCGAATCTCCAATGGTGCTCCCGGCACCGCGAGGACTTGCTCCGGTTCCATGGTCTTAAGATTCCACATCACCATGGTATTACCGAAGTGCTTCATGGCTTCGGAATCCTTCATGAGCTCGCCGAGATCGCGCATGTAGTTGTTCCAGCCCGCAAAACTCGAGGTCAGAAGGGCATTCTTCGCAGGATTCACCGCGATGTCGTAACCATAGCCATCGCCCTTGACCTGCTTGATCACGGATGCGGGCATGTCGTATCTGGCGATGAAATCACCCTTGTTGTTGTAAACCGCCATACCCGTGACGCCGCCCTTGTCCGCCGCGTTCGACAGATTTCCGATCAGCATGCGGCCGGGCAGTGCGTAAAACGTATGCGGTCCAATAAAGCCGCTCTTCGCCGGCAGGTTATCGATCGTCTTGACGAGTTTCGGATGGGACGGGCTGGTGCCTACATCGAACACATAAATCTTGCTGTCGTCGAGGCCGCCGGCCCAGATATATTTACGATCGTCAGTAAACCCCATGTGATGCGCTTCGCCGCGGCCGCCGACGGAGATCTTGTGAATCACTTCTCCGTAGGTCTTGGACGCGGGATTCGCATCAATGGTCACCAGCTTGTCCGATCCATCGCCCATGCCTGGGACCCCGAGGGTCCACACGTGCACGAAATCTTCCTGACCCTTGATCAGGCCGGACATATAGGGCGAATTGCAAGTCTCGTCGGCATGCGACGCAATCGCGACACTCATGATTGCGGCAATGCAAAAACTCAAGATCGGCCGGCTGTCGAATTTCATGTTGTTCTCCCGGGATCGTTGAACGGGTCGGCGCAAATTGCGACTATCCGGCGTGAAAAGCAAGACCGAAATGATCGGCGCCCTGTCCCGAACAATGCCTCCCGTTAGCGCTATTGCGGACGTTTCTTGCTTGGGTCATCGGCCGGGTTGACGTAGGTGATCGCGAATGGGCCTTGCATGTGCACCTGAATCGTCGCGCCGGTTGTGGTGTACGCATAGTGATGCATGTTTGCCATTGCGACGCCGTATCCCCCCGCTGACAGGGTCAGAGCGTGCGTCTTGTCGACGGAATCGCCCATCCCGAGCGAAAAGGAGCCCTTTAGTACGGTCACGTGCTCATCCGTGGGGTGAAAGTGGGGCGCGATCGTATAGCCTGCGGGCATTTCAAGCCGCACGGTAACCAGACCCGTCGCCGCAGGGTCGCCCGCGATTACCGCGAACTTCGCGCCGGGCGGTAAAACCGGTGGCGGCGCGCCCCATTTGACCTCCTTTGCCGATGGAATGAATGGCGGGTCCGCAGCGACCGCCAGTGATTGCGCGAGGAACATTGCCGTAACGATTAGAATTGTGTTTCGCCGGTTTATGAACATGACGTGATCTCCTTGTTAAAAAATTGTCGCGCCTTTCCATGCCAGTGGATGCTCCGCGCATGCCACACTTCCGTATCAAAATTAATTAGTGATCTCGCCTCGGTGCAGCTGCCGATGCTATGACAAATTCGCCTGGAATTCTAAAGCTTGTGCCGAACCGCCACTTCTCGATCGACTTGATATAGGCGGCGCGGACTCGCGCCCGAATCTCTTCACTGAATCGGGACCAGGCGAGTGCAACGGGGCCGCCCACAAACGCGGCGTTGCATGCTTCGCTTGAGTCCGCGAAGGCGAGCGTTGTCGAGATGCGACGGTGTTCGATGGCTTCGAACTTGGCGTCAGCACATAGACGCACGAGTGCGTCTCGCTGCCCCAGTTGGAAGAATAATGGGCACACTTCGCTCGCCACCTCGGCATCGATGATCGGGAAAAGCGCAGACCATCCGCACTTCGATGGTTCGCCCCACACGGCAAGAGAGATGCGGCCTGCTGGCTTCAGGACCCTGCGCATCTCCCGCAGGGCCTGTTCCGGGTCGGGCATGTACATGAGTCCGAGGGCGCACAACACGACGTCGAAGCTGGCGTCCGGCAGATCCAGGGTCTCGGCATCCATTCGGGCAAAGCTGCAGTTCGGAAGATTCATTTCCCTGGCACGCCGTTTGGCGGAACTGACCATCCGTCCGGACAGATCCACGCCCAGCACGTGGCCGCCCGGACCGACTGCGCGCGCCGCTGCGAATGAAACCAGCCCCGTGCCGCAGGCAATGTCAAGCACGCGCTGGCCCGGTGCAAGAGATGCCCAAGCCGTCATTGCGGCTTGCGCTTCGGCGAGCTGTGTCTGCCAAAGGTGTTGATAGTCATCTGCCGCCAAATCCCATCCATATCTCTGGATACGGCGTTGAAGTCTCGCATCCATGGTTATACTTGCCCGAACGTCGATCCATAGTGACAAATCTGATGTGCAACTGTCGCTTGTAGGAACCGCCGTGTCCTATCTGCCAGTCGCCCGTTCCTATCCGTTCGTCCGGGTTCGGCCATCCACATGCCTCGCGGGTGACCGATCGTCCGAAATTGCTGTTCATTCGTCCTATGGGCCGGCTTCCCGGCAACGCAGCACTAGCCATTGCGCACCGATCCGCAGACAATCCGGAGCATTGAGATCAATGCGCGTGGTAGCCATGTCATCACAAAAGATTGCAGCCGCAATGCAACGCGTTGAGGAGGTTTTGAAGCGTCGTCCCGAGGTCGGCCTACACGAGGACGCTCCGGCCACCGCCCGCTGGGAGCGCGGCACCCGAGTAGTGTCGAGCCACGCGAACGGCGCGCAGCTAATAACCGACATTCCGACCGAACTCGGTGGCAGTGGCGACCAAGTCACGCCAGGCTGGCTACTTCGCGCAGGTCTCGCGTCGTGTTTCGCCACGCGGATCGCGATGGAGGCGGCCGCTGCTGGAATCGATCTGACAATGTTGGAAGTGGTAGCCAGCAGCCGTTCCGATACGCGCGGCATATTAAGCATGGCGGAGGTCTCGGGCGAACGGGTAGGCGCCGGGCCTCGCGATGTGCAATTGTTTGTCAAAATCTCGGCACCCGGAGTCGCCGCCGAGCGATTGCAATCCTTGGTCGAAGATTGCAAGTCCTGTTCACCTGTTCCCGCAGCCCTGCGCGACGCCGTGCCGGTCGCCGTACGGATCGAAGTGCACGTGTAATGGACGCACTGTCTGAAACCCTTCGCGTCGTACGATTGGTCGGCGCCATCTTCATCAACGCGAAATTTACGGCGCCGTGGTGCTATCAATCGCCCAGCGCAGATGCGGCTGCGCCGCTGCTTGAACCCGGTGCCGAGCGTGTGGTGATCTTCCATCTGATTACGGAAGGCGAATGTTTCGCTGAGCTCGGTGATAAATCGCCTGTACGTCTGACGGCGGGTGACGCCGTCATATTTCCGAATGGCGATGCCCATCGCATGACATCTCAGCCGGGACTTGCCCCGGCGACCGGTGCGCGCCTCGATCAGGTCCTGGCGCGCCGTCCGCGACAACTGGTCTACGGCGGTGGTGGCCCGACGACACGTCTTGTTTGCGGATACCTGGCCTGCGACGCGCGGCTTGCCGGGATGCTGCTTGCAGGATTACCCACGCTGCTTAAGGTCAACGTACGTGGATCAAACGCTGGTATTTGGCTCGAAGCCTCGGTTCGCTACGCCTTGGCTGAAGCTCGATCGCCGCGGCCCGGAGGTGCCGGCGTCCTAGCCAAGCTCGCCGAGGTGCTGTTCATCGAGGTGCTGCGTCTGTACATGAACGAACAAAGTGAAGGTCGAATCGGATGGTTGGCTGGTGTGGGCGATCGCATCGTCGGTCCCGCATTGACCGCGCTGCATGCGCGTCCGGCACATGCCTGGACGTTGGAGGAGTTGGCACACAATGCGAACACGTCGAGGTCGGTGCTCGCAGAACGGTTCCAGGATTTGGTCGGGAGTTCGCCGATGCAGTACCTGACACAGTGGCGCATGCTGCTTGCCGCCAATCTTCTCTGCCGAAGCAACGCGCCGTTGGCACGGATCGCCGAAGATGTGGGCTACCAGACCGATACGGCCTTTATTCGCGCATTTAGGCGCGAGTTTGGCTCACCGCCGGCGGCCTGGCGCCGAAGCCAATCAATACGCGACCACATGTGATGACGCTCCATCATTGAGGCCGGCGTGCAAAGAGCCTGTACGCGCCTTAATTGGAACGGGTGGCCTCCGCCACATTTGAGAAGTCTTGCGGCTTCACCATGGCTTCCGCCTCTGCGCTGATGGCAGCCACCTGGGGCGACCGCTCCTTGTGTATTGTCGATTCCGTCCGTGCCAGCGCCTCGGCCGTTTTAATCTGCTGATCAATTTCGGGCAGTTCAGGTTCCAAGGCCTTCGCCTGCCGCAGCGGCGACAGTGCCTCGTGAGCGCGGCCCAATGTGACCAAGGATGAACCTCGTGCCGCCAGCGCAATCGCGTCCTTGCGCTGGGTGCTCTGTAGCAGTGCCAGAATCGCGAGCGCAACCCCCTTGTCGCCGTGGCGCAGGGAATTGGCCGCGATGTATGAGTCGAGCGCCTGCGAGGCCTGATTGCTGCTCTGCTGCAGCAGCGCTATGCGCACCGTAGTCTCGAACTCATTGGGCGCGCCCTTCACCAGCACGGATTTACACGCCTGCAGCGCCGCATCGCCATCGCCGTCGGTGCAGCGTTTTATCAAGGCTTGGCGCTGCGACCGCAGGGCTTGCAGCTTGCCGGTGAGGGCGGTGTCATTGGGCGCGAGTTCGCTCGCTCGGATGTAGGCTTTCCAGGCCTCTGCGGGCCGGTGTGCATTCATCAAGGCGTCGCCCTTCGCGATGAGTATTTTCGTGTTGCTCGGCTGTTGGCTCAAAACCTCGTCGCAAGCGGCAACTTCGTGCTCGCGCGTACAGCGCTCCATTTTCCGATTCAGTCGCGCGCCGGCTTGGGCTTGATCGACGCCCTCGAGATAGTGTTCTTCTTTGACCAGATTGCGGGCGCGTCGCAGACCAAAAAGCAGCGTCGGATTGTAGGGATTGTACTTTTGCCCCTCCTCCAGCAAGTGAACCGCCTCATCGTAACAGCCTGCTTTTTCGAGTAAATTGGCCAGCTCCATGCGCTTTCCGAGCTGGGTGGGCGCTCTCTGTAGCGCAGTCTTTCCGGCGGCGATATCCGCATTCTGCTGTCCGCCGTTCACGCAGGTGCTCTCCGAGGCGGCAACCGCAACGCGGCTCGAGGCCAGCATCGTCAGCAGCGACAGGGCTGCTACGCTCGGCACGATTCGCGCGAGTCGCCTCATTGCGGTATCTCGCGAATCAATCGGAAACCGATGCTGGTGCTGCGGTAGTTGCCGTCGAAGCGATTCCGATAAGAAGTCCGGACGAAGTCGGGTTGCGTGAACCAGGAGCCGCCGCGCAATTCGTGCTGGGTGCAATCGCCCGCGGATTGTGCCGATCCGTCAATTGGTGCGCCCTCGTAGTTATCGGTCCAGCAATCCTCGGTCCACTGGAAAACGTTGCCGAGCATGTCGTACAAGCCGAATGCGTTTTCTTTAAACGAACCCACCGGAGCCGACTGCACGAATTCGTCTGCACAGGGCAACACCTTCCAACCTTGGTAATGCCGCGCGGCCGTCTGGTCGGCGACGTTGGCGTAAGAGCAGGCCTCGGCCGGCGTGGTCCATGGAACTTGCGCGGCCGATCCGGCGCGGGCGGCATATTCCCATTCCGAGGCGCTCGGCAATCGATACGTCTGGTGCGTGATGTGAGACAACCACGCGGCATAGTCCTTGGCGTCTCGCCAGGATACGCAACTGACCGGGTGCGACGGGGTTTGCGACTCGATCGCGTTCCTCCAGGTCACGGATGGATTGACCCGCCACGCGCCGTCGTACGTCGCGCAACTATTCGCGCCAACGCCCGTTGCGGCCACGAACTCCGAGTATTCACCCACCGTCACGTCGTAGACGCCGGCGGCTAAGGCATGGGCGATCGTGACTTTGTGCTGCGGCATTTCAAACGCCAAGGCGTCGGCGCCAGCTGGCGTGCCCTGCTGGAATTCGCCTGCGGCCAAAACCTTCATCAGTGGGCATGTCGCACAATCCCGAAATACCTGTCCCGGTGCGGGCGCGAGCGGCGCGGTCGCGACCGCGGCCGCCACGGGCGGCGCTGGTGTTTTCTGATTACCTAAGTGCAGGGCGAAGAAGGCAGCCGCCGCAATCAGGATCGTCATCGAGGCGGCAATGCCCGCCGCCACGGGCCATGAGACTTTGCTGCCGGCACCGCTGAACTCGAGGAGAAACTGCCGCGCCGAGGGCGTGCGCTTCTCGCGCTCGAATTGCAAGGCGTGGCACAGGGCGCGAAATTCGCGCCGTGAGAGTTCACGCGGACACGCCAATTGCGCCACGTTGCGTGCTGCGGACGGGTCCTTCGCCTTGAAGGGAAGCTTGCCGGTCATCAGCTTCCATGCGACACAGGCCAATGCGTACACATCGTCGCGCGGATCAGGCTCCTCGTTTTCCAGCATCTCGGGGCTGGCGTAGGCGGGCGTCAGGGCGCGCATCCGGTCCGCGGCATTCGCGGCGGCTTTCGGCTGCACTTCTCCCGGCTGAACCATGAGGCGCGCCAGACCAAAGTCGATGACCTTGATCTCACCCGTACGAGTGATGAAGACATTGCCCGGTTTCAAATCGCCATGCAGGATGTTCTTGCCGTGCGCAAATTCCAGCGCATTGGCAATGCTCTTGATCAGCCGCCGTGCAGTCTCGCGCGACAGGCCGCCTTCGCCCTTTGCGGAGCGCATTTTGTCGAACAGCGACTGTCCGCTGAGCAGCTCCATGGTCATGAACACGATGTCGTTGTCGCGATCGCAATCGAATACGCGCACGATGTTTGGGTGCGTCAGACTCTGAAGGCTGTGGGCCTCGCGGGACAGCACCGCCATGGCGTCCGAGGGGCTTGCAAAAGGAACCGTGAGAACCTTGATTGCGATGTGTGGATCGGCGGCGCCGGCTTCGACCTTGCGCAGATCGACCGCCTTGTAGACCCGGCTCATGCCACCTTCGCCAATCATCTCCAGCAGCTTGAAGCGGCTGAGCAGCATACTGCCGGTGCCCAACCGGTTGGCACTCGCTGCCGTGTCGACCCCCATTTTCGCGGGGTCCAGCAGGATGGTCGGCGCATGCGCGACCTGCGGCTCGAAGAACGGGTCAAACTCCGCCAGACTGGCCCGGGTCATCGAAAGCTCGCGTTAAATGACTTAGCCATGACCATGATGCTCACAAGTATCCCGGCCCGTTCTTGACGAGACTGCGCATCACCTTATGGCAACTGGGCGCTAGCCCACTGCAGAGTCCGTCACTAAATTCACCGTAGGCAGTGGGGGCTCTGTCGCAAAGACAGTCGGTGGGCACCTGAATGCCATCCGCGGCCGCCGCAGCGACGGCCAATCACAGAAATCGCAGGGGGTCGCTGGGTTACTCTCGGGCGCCCGACCAGTCAACCATGCGGTCCGTAATTCGCGGCCATGGTCGAGTTCGAGCGTCGATCCATGACTGTGTTATATTACTAGTTATTGCTACGGTACTGGAGTGACCCATATGGCTGGCAAGCGCAGCGCGGCTCACGAAAGTGTGCGGGTTTATCGGGCGAAGATGAAGCGACAGGGGTTTCGGCAAATCAGCATTTGGGTGCCGGACACCAACTCGCCGAAGTTTCGCAAGGAATGCCGGCGTCAATCGCGGCTAGCGAGTGCGGCCGATCCATCGGTGCCGTTGGACGACTTGCTCAACGTTGCCGCGGGATCCGTGGAAGGCTGGACTTGAAGCGCGGCGACATCGTGACGATAGCGGCACCGGGGGACTCCGCCAAGCCTCGGCCGGCCTTAGTCATCCAGGCGGATGTCTTCAACGATATTCACGGTAGTATTACGGTCGTGCCACTGAGCAGTACGATTATCGATGCACCGCTGTTTCGCATCACTCTCGATCCGAGTCGGCAAAATGGCCTCAATCGGGTGTCACAGATTATGGTCGACAAGGTGCTGACGTTGCCGCGCGAAAAGATTGGCAAGCGGGTGGGACATCTGGGCAATGCCCTCATGATTCGAGTCGGACGCGCCCTGTCCGTTTGGTTGGGGAGATCATAGGCACGGGGCATTCCTGTGCTGTTCGCTGCGACGACGCGTTTCGAAGCGGGGGAGGGAGCGACGATGCATAGAATCCCGATGTTGAGAGAAGACGCTGGCAAGGGTCGCGGCGGCGGGCGCAATGAGCCCAAGAACGTGCTCGGCGATCGACTCGAAGTCTGCTCCTTGAGCCCCATGACGGGTTTCTTTCGCGACGGCTGCTGCGACACGAGCCGCGAGGACATCGGCAGTCACACCGTGTGCGCCGTCATGACCGCGGGATTTCTGGAGTATTCGAAGTCATGCGGCAATGATCTCTCGACGCCGGTCAAGGAATTCGGCTTTCCGGGATTGAAGCCCGGTGATCGCTGGTGTCTGTGCGCACCTCGCTGGCAGGAAGCGCTGCAAGCGGGGCGTGCGCCGCGCGTGGTGTTGCGCGCTACGCATGAAGGTGCCTTGAGCTTCTGCTCGCTCGCGGACCTCAAGCGCTTGGCAGTCGACCTCGATTGACTCGCCGAAGCTCGACGCCACCAAACGGTCGCAGGTCATGTTCATGACCGCCCCTGAGGTCACGCCGCTGCATATCGAAACGCCCCTCCTCGAATCCCGCCCGTTGTCGAACTTGTCTGGCAAAAAAATCTGGTTGAAGATGGAGGCATCGCAGCCTCCCGGCTCGTTTAAGATTCGTGGAATCGGGCTTGCCTGCCAGGAATACGCTCGCCGTGGCGCCACGCGCTTCATCTCTTCCTCTGGAGGAAACGCCGGTATCGCCGTGGCTTACGCGGGTCGTCACTTGCAAATACCGGTCACGGTAGTCGTACCGGAGACCACTTCTGAGCCTGCCAAAGCATTGATACGCCTTGAAAACGGCGAGGTCATCGTACATGGGGCGTCGTGGCAGGAAGCCAATGCGCTCGCTCAATCAATGATTGGCGAACAGACCGCCTTCATTCATCCATTCGACGATCCGCTGCTGTGGCGCGGGCACGCCAGCATGATCGACGAAGTGGCGCGTGCCGGGGTGATACCCGATGCAGTCGTGTTATCGGTAGGAGGCGGTGGCTTGCTCTGCGGAGTCGTGGAAGGGTTGCGTCGCAACGGATTGGAGAAGGTGCCGGTGGTCGCCGTTGAGACCGCAGGGGCCGATTCTTTTGCCCAGTCGTTGGCAGCCGGCCACCGTATAACGCTCGCCGGCATCACCAGCATAGCCACGTCGCTCGGTGCGCGTCAGGTTTGCGAGCAAGCATTGCGATGGTCGACGCTGCATCCGGTGAGAAGCGTTGTCGTTTCTGACAAGGCCGCCGTGTACGCGTGCAAACGCTTTCTCGACGATCACCGCGTGCTGGTGGAGCCTGCCTGCGGTGCGTCGATGGCCTTGCTCTATGAGCACAGTGCCGCATTGGAATCGTTCGGTACACTCTTGGTGATCGTTTGTGGAGGTGCTACCGCAACGACGGACCAATTGCAGGCGTGGTTGACACGGTTTCCTTAAGGTCGCCACGCGCAAATGTAGAATACAATCTGTCAGATGCAAAGGTGATACGACATAGGGCCGCCGCAGTAGGAGCATAGAATGTCGCGCGTAATTGATATGGAAGTGAATGCACCCCATTGCTTACAGTCGCCGCAAAGCGAGCGAGTCGACCATGGGCGACCGGGTACGCCGTTTTCTGAATCTCTGCCGCGCCCAGCGGGTTATGGTTTCGACAATTATGAACATGTCTTTCAAGGTTCGGATCGATCTGCGAGTCTTGACCAAGACGATGGCGGAATGGAGCAACTGGTCGCCGACATGGATCGGGCTGGCGTCGCTGTCGGATACCTCGTCGGCGCTCGCAACGCTGATCTCGGCACGATCAAACGCCAATATTCGAACCGATTTATCTGTTTCGCCACGCTAAACCCGATGGATGGGATGCGCGCCGTGCGCGAACTGGAAAGGCTGGTGAAGGAAGATGGGGTAGGAGGCCTCCGGGTAAACGCGCTATACAACTGCGTGCTGGCCAATGACCGACGTTATTATCCTCTCTATGCCAAGTGCGTAGAACTCGACGTTCCGGTTCGTATCTACACGGCGATGAATTATGCCAACGATCGGCCTTACGATCTTGGTCATCCAAAGTACATCGATGACGTGGCCGTCGACTTTCCGGAGCTGCGGATCATCGCCGGCCTGGGCGGCTGGCCATGGGTGAACGAGATGGTCGGATTGCTGCGCCGCCATCCGAGCCCGTGATCGTTCAGGTGGCGCTCGATGCCAGTGTCGCCATCCTTATCGAAGCGGGCTTAGGATTCCTTGGGCTTTCCGATCCAAACATGGTGAGTTGGGGCCAAATTCTTCACGTAGCCCAGGACTACATGACGGTCGCCTGGTGGACTAGCCTGTTTCCAGGCGCTGCCATCTGCCTTGCCGTGGTCGGGCTCAACCTGTTCGCCGATGGGCTGAATGAAGTCGTCGATCCGCGTATGCGCGGTCGACTCGCAGGGCTCCAGACATGAGAGCCGCGAGTGTTGAAGGCGCGCCGCTCCTCAGCGTTCGGAATCTTAAGGTTCATCTGCGCGTGGGCGAAGCGGTCGTGCGCGCCGTCGATGGCGTCGACCTTTCGGTCGATCAGGGCGAGAGCATCGGTATTGTTGGCGAGTCCGGATCGGGCAAGAGCACGCTTGCGCGCGCCGTACTCAAGCTACTCCCCAATGTCGAACTCGCGGCTTGCCAGGGCGAGGTCAATTTCCGTGGATTAGATCTGGCCCGCATGTCCGACCCGGCGCTCCGCGACCTCCGGCGTCATCACGGCTTCTCAATGATTTTTCAGGATCCCCTTGGCTACCTCAATCCGACGAAGCGGGTGGGAGCCCAGGTAGCCGAGGCGATAAGCGGAAAATCTTCAGGCTCGATTGGGGATAGGATTCAGCAACTGCTCGCCGAGGCGGGTCTTCCGTCCCCCTTGCAACTGGCGCGGCGCTTTCCGCACGAGCTTTCCGGCGGTATGCGGCAGCGTGTCATGATCGCGATAGCGCTTGCCAGCGAGCCCGCGCTGTTGTTCGCCGACGAGCCGACCACCGCGCTCGACGCGACGATACAGCTCCAAGTGCTAGAAACACTGCGTCGACTGCATCGCGACCGCAAGATGGCCATGGTTATTATCTCGCACGATCTGGGCGTCGTCGCAGAACTGTGTAGCCGCGTCTATGTCATGCGCGACGGCAAGGTGCTCGAAACCGGTGACACCGTGGAGGTGTTTGAAAACCCGAAGCATCCCTATGCCGCGCAGCTCATCGAGCTAAGCACCCGCCATCGCCGCGATGCGGCACCCGTCGGATCGAACGCAGCGCCATGAGCGAACCCATCCTGCAAAGCCGCGGGGTCACGCGTCGCTATCTGAGCCAGATCCCTTCCAGTTGGCGCCGTCGGGTCGTGAACGCGGTCGACGGGGTCGATCTCGACGTCAACGAGGGCGAGACGCTTGCCATCGTCGGCGAGTCGGGGTCGGGCAAGAGCACGCTCGCGAGACTAATGCTGCGTCTCGAGCAGCCTTCCGACGGCGTCGTGCTCTATCGAGGCGTTTCTTTGACTGACCTGAATCGCAAGCAATGGCGCGCTTACCGGCGCGACATCCAGGCGATCTTTCAGGACCCATCTTCTTCGCTCAATCCGCGTATGCGCGTGGAGCAATCGCTCGCCCACGTAGCTCGTCGCCACGAGCTTGCCGAGCCTGCCAAGCTGCGCGCCTTCCTTGCGCGTCATCTCGCTTCCGTCGGTCTCGATCCGCCGGAGCAGTATCTGCCACGCTATCCGCACCAACTTTCGGGCGGCCAACAGCAGAGGATCGCGATTGCCCGCGCGATGATGCTGGAACCCAGGGTGATCGTGGCGGACGAGCCGCTCTCCAGTCTCGACATTTCGATCCAGGCGCAGGTGTTGGATCTGATGCGCGAGTTGAGCCGCCGCATGCGTGTCGGCTTGGTGCTCATCAGCCATGATCTCAATGCCGTGCAGTCGATCGCCGACCGGATCGCGGTGATGCAACGCGGCCGGATCGTTGAGATCGGCCGGGATATCTTCGACGCACCCGCCCATCCCTATACGCGGCTGCTGCTGCAGGCTCGACTTTCAACAAATCCGCGGGAAGTACGTACTCGATTGGCCAATTTATCGGGGGCCCCGGTCAGTAGCCAGACGATCGAACCGTCAGGCTTTCAGGTGTAGGAGAACAAGATGCTCGAAAGAGCGACAATTCAAGCCGCATGCGCAGCGGGACTTTCAGTGCTGCTCGCCACGGGAACAGTCTCATATGCCGCAGCAGCAGAAAGCAGCCCCGTAACCGGGGGGACGGTAGTGGCGGGAATTGACCCGGGTCAACTCAGTACCTTCAACACACAACTAACTTCTGTAACATCATCCCTGGTCGTCGCCGATGTCTGGGCCGACGGACTCATGACTTACGACCGGAATGGCTACCGTATCCCGCGCTTGGCGGAATCTTGGGAGGTTTCGTCGAACGGTCTGACCTATACGTTCAAAATCCGCAGCGGGGTGAAATGGTCCGATGGGCAACCGTTCAGTGCCGAGGACGTGGTCTTCACGCTCATGAATTTCGGCAAGTACAATACCTACCTTACGAAGCTGATGCCGCTCATCGCCGAGGCGCACGCTCCGGATGCGGCGACCTTCGTGCTAAGGCTTAAGCAGCCAATGACGGCGACCCTGGACCTCTTTGATAAGGAGGTCTTCCCGCTTTTGCCCAAGCACGTCTACGAGGGAACTGATTTATTGACCAATCCGGCTAACCGTGCGCCGGTAGGGCTCGGACCGTTCAAATTCGTTTCCTGGGAGACGGGCCGGGCAATTACCTTTACACGCAATCCGAACTATTGGGAAAACGGCAAGCCGCACGTCGATTCAGTTGTGTTCGCGTTGATCCCAGACCCGCAACAACGGCGCAATGCGCTTGCGCGTGGCGAAATCGATTGGATGTGGGTTGAGCCAGCTCAGGTTCCGGCTGCAGAGGCAGCGGCCAAGGGCGGCGGATTTCGTGTAATTGAGATCAAGACCAATGCGCCCGAACGGGCCGTTGTTGATTTTAACATGCGGCGCGAACCCATGAAGAACCTGAAAGTCCGCCAGGCGCTGTTTCAAGCGATCGATCGCGACCGCGTCGTCCAAGATGTTTATCAAGGCATGGCCAACAAGGAGCTCAACGCCATCCCGGCTCAGTTCCGGAGCCTGCATGACCCATCGATCGACTACAACAAAATCTATCCTTACGACCCCAAGAAGGCCGGTGCTCTTCTGGACGCCGCTGGTTATCCGCTAAAGAATGGCCAGCGCTTCAGTATCGAGCTGACCTACCCTGCGGTGCCGCCATTTGAATGGGTCGCCAGGGTCGTCCAGTCGGAGTGGACCGCGATAGGCCTCAGCGTCAAGATGGCCGGGCTTGACGGACAGATCTGGACGGACAAGGTCTACAAGCGACATGATTTCGATGCCTCCATCATATCGCTGACTGCCAGGACCAATCCGGTGCTCGGCATTGACAGAAGCTACCTGTGCAATCAAGGCAGCGTCCCTTACGCCAACCCGACCGGCTACTGCAATGCGGAACTCGACAAGCTCATCGCCGAAGCCGCCGCCACGCCGCTCGATAAGCAGCGGGCGGTCTATTCCAAATATGCTGAGATGGTCGCGCGCGATATCAATGAAATCACCCTCACCAATGCACGCTCCTTCGAGGCGGTCTCCACCAAACTGAAAAACATCGACGCCCAGTTCAATGTAGCGTTCAACACACATCCGAACTGGCAGGAGGTTTGGATTCCCAAAGAACAGCAGAACTAGCAGGTAAACTTCTACGATTTCCTGCATTGCCAGCGTGCGCGTGAGTGCCCGCTCGATTTTCCTTTAAAAAAAGGTGCCAAATTGATGCGCGACGTCTCTCCTCTTGTTCGGCCGAAAACGGTCGCTGTTGTCGGCGCATCTGCAAAGCGCATGTCGCAGGGCAATGTCGTCATCGATAATCTGAATAAGTGGAAGTTTCCAGGTACGGTCATACCTGTTCACCCTTCGGCTGACATGATCGAGGGCCTGCCCGCACTGCGCGCCATTGGCGATCTTCCTCCCGATGTGGACACGGCGGTCGTGGCGATCCCGGCGGCGAGCGTCCTGGAAAGCCTTATCGCGCTGGAACAGGCCAATGTGCGCTCCGCAATAGTATTTGCGAACGGCTTCTCCGCCGCAGAGGAAGCAAGGATTCGCGCCTTCGGCGCTACGAGTAAAATCGCCATTCACGGCCCGAATTGTATGGGGTTGGTCAATTTCCCGGACTCAGTTCCACTCTATCCCGCCCGTCCTTCGCTGCGCATTCGCTCTGGACGCTGCTCGCTCATCGCCCAATCCGGCTCGGCGGCTATTTCTGTGATGAATTCCATTTCGGTTGGGCTTTCGAAAGTCGTTACCGTCGGCAGTGAATTCCAGCTTGCAGCATCCGATTACCTTGCCTGGCTCGCCTCCGACGAGGCCACGGACACGGTAGGCATCGTCGCCGAATCAATCAAGGATCCCGTGGACTTTGCCGAGGCCGTGGAGCGCATCCGCGTAGCAGGCAAAGGGCTCGTCGTCCTCAAAGTTGGTATCTCCGAACTTGGCTCGGCGGCAACGAAGGCCCATACGGGCGCGCTCATAACCAGCCGCGATGCCTACAACGGCTTCTTCGCCGAATGCGGCGTCGCCGTTGTGCATGACTATGACGAACTCATCGCTTCCATGGAATGTTTCAGCCAAGCAAGACCGAGCGCAGGGAAAGGAGGAGTGGCAATCGTTGGCATTTCAGGAGGCCAGACCGCGCTCGCTTGCGATATCGCGGAGGAGGTCGGTGTAACGCTGGCGCGGTTTGAAACTCAAACCAGCGAGGCTGTTCGGTCGTTCCTGCCTGGTAACAGCGGCGAGAATCCGATCGACATCGGTGCCACAGTCCAGCGCGAGCTGCGGAAAATCCCCGAAGCGCTTCACGCCGTGCTTGCTGATAGCTCCGTTGGCGCTCTCGCACTTCTCCAGGATGCGCAAATCAGTCTCAATCCGTACGGGCTGGAAAGTTACAAGGAAGTGATCGGGATATATGGAGAGGTCGGCAAGCAGGCGGCAAAGCCAGTGGTGGTGTTGTCGCCAACCTCCGAGTCCCTTCATGAACGCATCGTCACTGTTTTGTCAGAAGCAGGCGTCCCGCTACTGCGAGGACTGCACGCCGGTTTAATAGCGATCAGGAGTCTCGGCATCGGGCAAATTGGCAAGGCTGGGCGGTGGGCGCGAGTGCATAGCCAAAACCGCCCTTTCTACAACTCCGTAGCGGACGATTTGCGGCAGGAACTTTGCCGCGTCTCAGGCATATTGCCGCCGGAACTGTGCGTTCGCGTCCTTAAAGCCTACGGCTTGCCTTTCGTGCGCTCGGTGGTGGTAAAGGATGCGGGGGAGGCGATGGAGCGGGCGCAAGAAGTGGGCTTTCCGATGGCGGTGAAGATCGCTTCGCCGGATATCCTGCATCGTTCCGATGTCGGTGGCGTAATGCTCGGCATCGGCAGCCGCCCGGAATTAGAAAATGCCATAGCTCGAATTGCAGCGAATGTGGCCGCCGCCGCGCCGCAGGCACGGATCGGCGGATTTGAACTTCAGGAACAATTCCAAGCAGATGCAGAAGCAATGATCGGCTTCGCGGCTACGCCTCCGTTCGGTTCCCTTGTCGTTGTCGGCACCGGCGGCACCATGGTGGAGCTGCAGGCCGATAGAGCTGTCAGGTTGGCGCCGATAGAGATAGACGACGCGGCAGGGATGATTGAAGCGACTCGTCTCGGCAAGCTGCTAGGCGGCTATCGCAATCTGATGCCCGAAACCGACACGAGCAAGCTGGCGGATTTGGTGGTCCGCACGTCCAGGCTTGCGGCAGATCTCGGGGACCTGGTGACCGTGTGCGATCTCAATCCCGTATTGGTGCGCAAAGGATCGGGCGCGGTGTGCCTGGTAGACGCCCTGATGCTGTCGGGCGCAAAGGTTATATAGTGAGAACTCAGGCGCTTCGCGCGATGCTATTGGGCTTGAGGGCGACTCTGCTTTTGAGGCGGGCTGGATCCTGACATCATCCCGCGTAGGGTTACATCGATATTGCACCCTCGCGGAAGTCGCTGTGGTTAAGCCAAACGTTCACGAGGACTGGCTTACCCGCCTGGGCAGCGGCGCGGGCATGCAGAAGGGCGTCGGGAACATCGGCGGCCGTCTTCACTTCGATTCCTTCCGCTCCAAATCCTGCTGCGACCTTATGGTAGGCCGTGCGGGACAGCATCGTGCCGACATCGTCATGCAGCATCTTCACTTGCTCGCGGGCGATCTGATTCCAGGACGCATCATTGCCGACTACAGCAATCACCGGAATGCCGTGGCGCACGAAGGTGTCGAATTCGGTGAGCCCCCAGCCGCAGGCTCCGTCGCCATAGAGGATCCACACTTCGGCGTCCGGCCGGCAGAGCGCGGCGCCCAACGCGAAGCCGGCGCCGACCCCAAGGGTACCGAAGACTCCGGGATCGAGCCAACCACGAGGGCCGCGCGGCTTCACGATGTAGGATGCGGTGGCGACAAAATCGCCACCATCAGCGACAAAGATGGCATTTTCGCCTGCTGTTTGATCAATGGCGCGCAGCAGCGCTATTGGGTTCACATGTTTTCCCGCGGTTTTTGCCTGTTCGTCAATCTCGGCCTCGCGCTGGCGATCACGGACATGGAGTTCTTCGATCCAATCGCTGCGACTCGCAAGCGCGCTGGGTGCGATGGCGGCGAGCCGCTGTAGAAAATCCCCGACATCGCCAATCGCCACAATGTCCGGACGACGATTCAATCGCGCGTCTTTGCGACTTCGGTTCGCGGCGATCAATGTGCTCGAGCGGCGTACATGCCGGCCGTAGTCGAGGCGAAAATCGCACGGCACGCCGGCGAGAATGACACAGTCCGATTCCCGCAGCGCCTGCCGGCGCAGATGAAGCATTTGGAGCGGATGATCACGCCCCAGTAGGCCGCGCGCCATACCCGAGAGATATGCCGGTATCCCAAGCTGCGAGACGGCTGCAGCGATAGTTAAGGGGTCGTCAACGAGTGCGAGGGACTGGCTGCCGATGACGAGGAGTGGCCGCTCAGCCTTGGCAAGGCGCGCCGCGGCGGCGGCAACAGACGAACCGTGCACAGCGGACGCGACGACCCTGCGCGGCCGAGGGGGCGGCATCGAGTCGCCTCCAGCGAATATCCTGTCGACGTGGCGCTTGAGGTAAAATTGCAGCAGCCGCTCATTGATGGATGTCCTCTTTCCTGAGGCTGCGTCATACAGCGCGCGAATACTTGCCTCTTCATAGAGCAAGTCGATCGGACACTCCACAAAGGCCGGCCCCGGTACGCCGCCGCGGGCGACAGCGAAGGCTTCTTCCAAGGCAGGCACGAGATCTCGGACGCGGCGAATCCGTTTCACGAGCTTGACATAGGGCGCAACGATTGGTGCTTGGTCGATATCTTGAAGTGCGCCGCGTCCCTGTAGCGCCGTTGGGGCGGCGCCGCCCAACACGATGACTGGTGACTGGGCGAGTTGCGCGTTCTTGAGCGCGGTCAGCATATTTGTGACGCCAGGACCCGCTGTTACCGCAGCCACCCCCGGCGCCCCAGTGAGCCGCGCCACCGCGTCGGCGGCGAAAACGGCGGTCGCTTCATCGCGCACATCGACTACGCGAAGACCGCGCGCCTTCGCAGAGACAAGTATTGGTGAGATATGCCCGCCGCAGAGAGTGAACAGGAAGCGCACATCGTGCGACCTCAGCGTCGCGGCGATGCGATCCCCGCCATGAGTGACGAGCTTGCCCGCCTCGTCGCGCGCGACATTCCCGGCCACCCGCGCCTTGTCATTCGTTTTGCCCATGAAGGACTCTGAATCATGCGCTTAGTGCGATCGGTGAACCATGCGAGACCGAGATCGCCGCTGTGCACCCAAAATTTCGCTTGATTCACCGGTGCCGAAACAGGGAACCGTTTTTGGAACCGCGAACCTTGGAGACCGGGATCGCGAGGGTGTAGGGGAAAACGCTAATGGAATCAATGGTCGGGGTGACAAAACTTGACCCTATGACTCCTACGTCCCGAGGGTAAGCGATGCGGTTCTAGTCCCAAGAATGGTTTTCCACGCGCAAAATTTTCTCCGCCAGCTGTTCTTCAGTAGGGTTCGATGAGGCTGTGAACGAGCCTCGATGAGCGTACCTTGACCTCTGCATATGCAAAGCATATGCTAACGAAAGTGGTCTGAGAGTGCACGTAATGAAGCGCCCGCGAACAGGAAAAAGTAAATCAGTGACGTCGAAGGCGGCGGCGAGGTCGATGTCCAGTGCCGTCTCCAAGAGAGCATCCATATTTCGCAATGGCGCTAACCAGGCCGTGCGACTCCCGCAGGAATTACGTTTCCCTGCAGACGTGAAGGAAGTCCGGATTCGCAAACAAGGAGATGGGTTGCTCATTTCGCCCCTCAAGCCTGACTGGTCATCGTTCTTTGCGATGCAGGTGGACGTACCAGATGGCTTTCTGGAGCACCGTGATGATTCACCTCCGCAGTCGCGCGAGCCGCTATGACGGGGTTCATGCTGGATACGGATATTTCCAGCTACATCATCAAGCGCCGACCAGCGACACTGGTTGAAAAATTCGAGAAACACGGCGAGACGCTCAACGTGTCAGTGATTACTGCCGCGGAGTTGCGTTTTGGGGCAGAGAAGGCGGCCCGGCCGAAACTTGTCGAACTTGTCGAGGCGTACTTGGATCGACTTGCGATTCTCGATTGGACCAACGAAGTTACACACCACTATGCACGGATTCGCACGGAGTTGGAGCGTTCCGGTAAGCCGATCGGGAATATGGATCTTCTCATCGCCGCACACGCGGTTTCCCACGGAATGACCGTGGTCACAAACAATCTCAAGCATTTCTCGAACGTGCCCGCCCTCAAAGTGGAGGTGTGGAGTTGATCTCCAGCGGCGGTTTCGATCGATTTCTCCGGGCTTTCTCTCCATGGGATGTCTCCTTTTTTCAGTAAGTAACGCGTCGACTTGTCGATTCACGGACATGATTAAAGCTGCCTGGAGACGTGCGCACAGGTCGCGCCATGAGGAAAACGGATGTTCTGCGGAAACACAGAGGCACCCATCACCAATGGATTGGGCACGTCCCAGCTCTGAGAATATCGATTGATCACGCTGTTGGAAGTGATTACACCGAACATTCTGCTCCAGAGGATGAGGAAATGACCAAGAACACCTATCCGTTGAAACTTCCCACGTCGGTGAAGAAGGCAGCCGCCGAATTGGCGGCCACTGAGGGCGTATCGTTGAATCAATTCATCGCAGCCGCGGTCGCTGAAAAGGTAGGCTCCTTGCGCGCCGCAGAAGACTTCTTGCGTGAACGCGCGGGAACGGCGAAACCCAAGGACATGCTCAAGTATTTGCGCCGCGCACCGAAGGTTGCACCGAACGCGGACGACGTGCCATAGAGCTAGCTACGGTCGGTTCAAGTTCGATCCACACTTGTCCCCGTACTCGGTTGGAAAGATTTCCTAATTTCGAAGCGAGGGAGTGAGCGATCGCGTTCGGGTTCGCCGGTTCAAACTGCTTCGTAAGCGTTTATAAAGCTAGTTGATAGTCACCGTGCGATAGATAATTCCACCAGGTACCGTAAGGGTGATTACCGTGCCGGAAACGGCGGAACTCTCGATTGAGAATTTGCCCATGATGCGGGCGGCACGTTCGCGCATATTTTGCAGACCGAAGTGCTCTTGCTTGCCACGAAGCACGATATCGGGGTCGATGCCCGCGCCATTGTCAGAGATCCGGAGGCTCAGATCTTGCGCATAAGAGAGCTCGACTCTCAGCTGCGCGGCCTGCGAGTGTACGCTGGCGTTGCGGATCGCCTCATACCCGATGCGATATATCTCGTCGCGGACTATGGGATGCATCTCCCGAATCTGCCCCAACACCTCAAGCGAGACTTCCATTGAGCTATGGATCCGGCACTCCTCGAGTGCGCGCCGCAAGGCGTCCGCAAGATCATTAACCTCCGTAGTTGAAGACCGCAAGGAATTCAGGGCGGCCCGACCCTCCTCGGTTGCTCGTCCTAACCAGGCCGACAGTTTCTCCATGGCTTGACGCATCCGAGGCAGATCGGTGGTGGCGCTCAGCGCATCGTCGGCAACCAGCTTGCTACCCTGGATGGTCTGCAGAAAAGTGTCGTGTAGGTCGCGCGCGATTCGGGTGCGTTCTGCCAAGCGCTCGTCGAAACGAGCTTTCATGGTTCCCGCAATTCGGCGCACCCGCAAGCGATAAATCGCCCAGAGCAGCAGCACGCCGACGACGAAACACAGCAAGCGAAACCAGATCGTCTGATACCACGCGGCAGCGACCTTGAAGCCCAGCGTGGCTCCGGTTTCATTCCACACGCCGTCGTTATTAGACGCGATCACTCGAAAGCGATAGTTCCCGGGTCGAAGATCGCTGTAGAACGCCTGGCGGCGCAATCCCGGATCTTCCCAGTCCTTATCCCGGCCTTCGAGCATGTAGCGAAAGCCCATTCTTTGCGGCATGACGAAGCTCAGGGCGGTGTAGTCGATTTGCAGATCTCTCGTCAGCGGTGGAAGTGTGATAGGAGAACTTGGCAAGTAGCTCTTGCCGTCGGCAACGAGCCCTTCGACATATACTGGGGGTGGCGTCGGGTTCTTATACGAGCGCTCGGGGTCAATCATTTGGAGAGATCGTAAGCCGACGAACCAGAGCCGGCCATCGGGTGACCTTGCCGCGTTCGGCTGGATCCGGTCCTCATTCCATCCCGGGTCTGCCCCATCGAGTGAGTCCAAAGTTGAAACCGTGACCTTGGATTCGGGGTTGGCGGTCCAATTCGCCAGGTCCGCCGCAGAAATCCGAAAGTATCCACACCTTCCCTCGAGCCACAGTGACCCGGAACGATCGATGATTGCTGCATTGGCGTCGGAGCACGGTAAGCCGTTGTGCGAGTCCATGACATTCAATTTGCCATGGTCCCATCGATATAGGCCTTGGTTGGTGGGGGCCCATATGACTCCTGCTGAGTCGACTGAAAAATTGAACACCAAGACCCGGGCGGTGCCGCTGCGTCCGTTGGAGACAAGGTTCGCTACGCCGTTTTGATAGTGCGCAAGTTTCCCTTCCCCGGTGCCGATCCAGATTCCGCCGGCAGGATCCGCGCCAAGAAAGTGAGCGCGCCGCGGTACGAGCGATGAGAGATCGAGGTCCTCCTGGACACGCAAATCTCTGATACGCAACAGATGATCGACGCGCCTGAGATCATCGAATGCGATAGCCCAGATATTGCCGTCATTGTCTTCAGCAAATGAAACGATTTTTCCGATGTGGTCCAGAGGGCGTCCGTCCTGCCCCTTGATCGCAGAGAACCTTTCCAGCCGGTACACCATTAAGGTGCGGTTGATTCCCAGCCAAACCTCACCTAAGTGGTCTTCAAACAGAGCAGACACGTCTTGAATGGGGTGCCCATCCGCCGCCGTGATCATCGAAATCGAGTCCGGTCGAATGATCGCCAAGGCTCCTTTGATCGCGGCCCAAATTGAATGGTCGGTTCGAGCAATCACGGCTCTGAAATCACTCCCACCCATACCCTCGGTCGTGGAGTAGCTGACAATGGCGATATCTCGAAAGAGATCCAGACCCCTGTCAGTGGTAATCCACACATTTCCCTCCTTATCCTCGTAAATTGAATGCACTTCGTTGCCAGTCAGTCCCTGCTCGGCACCGTAGTGGTCCGCACGGCCGTCGTGAATGTGGTAGAGACCTTGAGCCGCCGTTCCGACCCATAGGGTTTGCTCGCGATCCACATACAGCGTTTCCGCTCGAATAGCCGCACCATCGAACCCCGGCACCACATAGCTCAAGAAACTTCCGTTGCTGTAATAGCGCACTCCAAGCCCGGGCCCGACGCCGTCCAGGGCGATCCAGACCGAACCCGCTGCCCCTGCCGCAACCGCTACCACGCCATCACCTGATGGATGGTTCAGCTGCTCTTCCATGTAGTTGCTGATCGACTTCCCGTTCCAGCGGCACAGCATTTGGCATGCGAACCAGATGTCTCCTGAACTGTCCTCGGCAAGGGCCGTTGCGGATTGGGCGGGGTTGCCATCACTCTTGTCCTTGCCATAGCACTGCATATCGTCCCCGGCCATTCGACAAAGCGTCCCCTCGATGCCGTCCAAGTGATTGCGCGCAATCCAGATCGTGCCGGCGTGATCCTCGAGGACGTTATCCACGCTGCCCCTTTTGATCGGGATACTGAATCCCTCGCCGTCCTTGTTGAGGCGGTGCAAGCCCCGATAGGTGACCATCCACAGACTTCCATCGCGAGTACCCAAGAGCCGGTTGACCCCCTCCCCCTTCGTAGGGAAGGATTTCTGCGTCGGCACCGGCGCCATGGTCACCCCGTCAAACCGGAGCAGACCGGAGGCGGTCGCAATCCAGATGTACCCGTCGCTTGTTTGAGTGAATTCTTGTGGCCCGCGTGGGAAGCCGTCCTGGACTCTCCAGACTGTATGCGCATATTGGGAAATCATCCGGTGAGGATCGAGCGCCGAAGCAGTCCCCGTCAGGAACAGCAGCAGAAAGCTATAGATCGTCAGGGCGGTTCGATGGCGGGGCCAGCAACAAAGCGACGGCGAATTCCGATGGTATTTCATGCACGTTCGAGATGTTTGGACACAGAATATCCCAACGATTTGATAGCTCGACAGTAGTTGCGGCACACCAGTTCCGCACCGTCAGGATGTAGAGCGCCCATCCTGTAGCTATCTACAGGGGCTATCGCTACATCTGCAGCAGGCCGCGACGAAGCGCGATCGTCACCGCATGCGTTCGATCCTTCGCCTGTAGCTTGGCGACGAGATTCTTGATGTGGAAGTTGACCGTCGTCTCGGCAATGGCCAACTGGTCCGCGATCTGCTTATTGCGATACCCATCGCGAATGAGCCTGAGCACTTCCAATTCGCGCACGGTCAGGTCGTCCTCGCCGAGATGCTCGGCCAAGCGCGCGGCAACTTCCGGTGGCACGTGCCGCCGGCCTGCATGCACCGAGCGGATCACTGCCAGCAGGTCGTCTTTGGCCATGCTTTTCAAGAGGTAAGCGGCGGCACCGGCCCGCATGGCTCGCTGAATCTCACCATCGCTGTCTGAGGTTGTCAGCATGACGACACGAGCTCGAGGGAACTCGCCTCGAATGGCGATAAGAACGTCGGTGCCGTTCGAGCCAGGGAGTTGCAGGTCCATCAGGGTCACATCCGGCTGATACCGGCGAAATTCCGCCACCGCCTCCACACCATTTCCCGCATATCCAAGCAGCCGCATATCCGGCTGCGATGCGATTACGGTGGCCAAACCCTCCCGGAAAACCGGGTGGTCTTCGACGCACAAGATCCTTATTGGCGCAGCAGAGCTCAGGTGAATACCTCTTCGGGTCGATTCCAATTGCGGCCTGGGTTCGATGCCCGCCGGACCACTTTGCACCATACCTTACAAGGGTACTTCAGGTTTGTCCCTATACAAGAATGCAGGGCCGCTACTGCGGCATCTGGGGTCGCAGCAATTCCCAATGGGGATGACCCTATCACAGACGCATAGTTGGAACTGGACAGGAAGGCACAGGTAATGGATGGACACCTCGAAGAGACGCTGGCGGTATCGTACCTAGGTAGGACGCGCTCGCGCGAATGGATGCACCGGGTGATTTCGCTTCTTGAGACAGCGGTTGGTCAGCTTCACGGCCAAGAATTCGCAGCCCAGGGTAAATTGCTTGAAGCAACTTCGCTGTTGCGGCAGCAGATCGATCCGCCAGTCGCGAGAAGGGCACTCGACGCAAGAGGGCGGCTGCTGGCCTGGCAGGTGCGCAAGGTGCGTGACTATGTCGATAGTCATATTGCAGAGCCGGTACTGGTCGCGGATCTCTGCGCGCTCATTCAGCGCAGCGAAGCGCACTTCTCCCGCTCCTTCAAGCGCACTCTCGGGGAGTCACCGCACTCTTTCATCGTGCGACGTCGCGTGGAACTTGCCGCTCAATACATGCTTACGACCGATGAATCCTTGAGTGACATTGCGCTGCAGTGCGGCTTCACCGACCAGGCGCACTTGTGCAAGCACTTCCGGCAGGCCGCGCGCCAGACCCCAGCGGCCTGGAGACGCGTGCACAGGTCGGGCCATGATGACGTTCGATAAGCCCCCCATTGGGGGGATTGGGAAGGGCGTTGGATTTTCACAGAATCCCAGGCATGTCTAACCGCGCCAGTGGATACCGATGGAGTCCGTGATGCACGCCGCCAGCCCCGGTCGGATGTCCCCGGAGGTCACTCGAACGCCAAGCGCATCCGCAATGTGGCTGCGAGCCATTTCAATGACGAGCACTGCGCTGATGATGGCCTCATGTAACGAGGGTGTGCTCGACCCGCACGGTCCCGTGGGCAAGGCAGAGAAAGTCATTCTCTACGACGCGACCGCGATCATGCTGGCCGTCATCATTCCGGTGATCGTGCTGACGCTGGTATTCGCATGGTGGTTTCGAGCCAAAAACAGCCAAGCGCGTTATCGGCCAGACTGGGAATATTCCGGTCGGATCGAGATGATCATCTGGTCCATTCCAGCCCTCATTATCTTATTTCTCGGCGGCATCGCATGGACGGGCTCACACGACCTTGATCCTCCGGTGCCTCTAACAGATTCCACGGCACCGCTCGACATCGAAGTCATCTCCCTGGACTGGCGCTGGCTCTTTATCTATCCGCATGAGGGGATCGCGAGCTTGAACCGCTTGGTTGTCCCAGCGGGAGTACCGCTGCGGTTTCGCCTAACCGCGACGACGGTGATGAACAGCTTTTTCGTGCCTCAGTTGGGCACTCAGATCTATACGATGCCGAACATGGTCACGCGGCTGAATTTGAAGGCCGATCAACCCGGGACTTTCGAGGGTCTATCCGCGCAGTTCAGCGGCGACGGTTTCTCCGACATGCGCTTTGATCTGGTGTCGACTGAAGCCGAGGCCTTCAAGGACTGGGTGAACACGACCAAGGCGCAGGGTGGTGTCCTGGATGCGGGGACATTTGAGGAATTGGAGAAGCCCGCGAAGGCTGACGGGGCGCAGACCTACGCGCAGGTGAGTGAGGGTCTCTTCGATAAGATTTCGTCGGGTCACATGGCGGCGGGCTCGCCGCAACGAGGGCGATAAAATGTTCGGTAGGCTCAGCTGGGCGGCAATTCCTTTCGACCAGCCGGTGGTCATGATCGCCTCCGGCACCGTCGGTTTCGTCATCTTTTGCGTGTTGGCGCTGGTGACTGTCAAAGGCTGGTGGCCGTACTTGTGGCGCGAATGGATCACCAGCGTTGATCACAAGCGCATCGGCGTGATGTACATCGGCTTGGCGCTCCTGATGCTGGTGCGCGGTTTCTCGGACGCCATGTTGATGCGCAGCCAACTGGCCCTGGCCGCCGGTCACGCACAGGGGTATCTGCCGCCCGAACACTACGATCAAATCTTCTCGGCGCACGGCACCATCATGATCTTTTTTGTGGCCATGCCGTTCGTAATTGGGCTCATGAACTTTGTGCTGCCGCTACAGTTGGGCGTGCGCGATGTCGCCTTTCCCGTGCTCAACTCCATCGGCTTCTGGCTGTCCGCGGCGGGTGTGCTGTTGGTCAACGTGTCGCTCGTGGTCGGCGAGTTTGCGCGCACCGGCTGGCTGGCCTATCCGCCGTTGAGTGAAGTCGCGTACTCCCCGGGGGTCGGCGTCGACTATTACCTGTGGTCTCTGCAGATTTCGGGTTTGGGAACGTTGTTATCAGGCATCAATCTCACGACCACGATCTTGAAATTGCGGGCGCCGGGTATGGGCTACCGGCAGATGCCGATCTTTTGTTGGACCGCGCTCGCCTCGAATCTCCTGATCGTCGCGGCTTTTCCGATCTTGACGGCGACGTTTGCGATGCTGCTGCTCGATCGCTACTGCGGTTTCCATTTCTTTACCAACGATCTCGGCGGCAATCCGATGATGTACGTAAACCTCATCTGGTGCTGGGGACACCCTGAGGTATATATCTTGATACTGCCTGCCTTTGGGGTGTTCTCGGAGGTGGTTGCGACCTTTTCGGGTAAGCCGTTGTTCGGTCGCCGCTCGATGGTGATGGCAACGATGGGGATTTGCGTGCTGTCCTTCATGGTCTGGCTGCATCATTTTTTCACCATGGGCGCGGGCGCGGATGTCAATGCGATCTTTGGCATCTTGTCAATGGTCATTGCGATTCCCACCGGCGTGAAAATTTTCAATTGGCTTTTCACCATGTACGGCGGTCGTATTCGCTTTACCGTTCCGATCTACTGGGCGCTCGGATTCATGGTGACCTTTGCCATCGGTGGGATGACCGGCGTGCTGCATGCAATCCCGCCGGCGGATTTCGTGCTGCACAACAGCCTATTTCTAATCGCCCACTTTCACAACGTGATCATCGGCGGCGTCGTGTTCGGTGTCATGGCGGGCATCACCTATTGGTTTCCCAAGGCCTTTGGATTCACGCTCAATGAGCGCCTGGGTAAGGCGGTGTTCTGGTGCTGGTTCTTCGGCTTCTACCTTGCCTTCATGCCGCTGTATGTGCTGGGGCTCATGGGTGCGACGCGGCGTATGCAGCACTATTCGAACATGCATTGGCAGCCGCTCATGCTCGTCGCTCTCGGAGGTGCTGTGCTGATCCTCTTAGGTATCGCACTGACTGGGGTGCAGCTTGCCGTGAGTATTCGTCAGCGCGAACGCAATCGCGATGCGACGGGGGATCCGTGGAATGGCCGTACGCTCGAGTGGTCGACTCCGTCCCCGCCGCCGGCGTGGAACTTCTCGCATCTGCCGCCGGTGGGCCGCGCGGACGCGTTCTGGGCCATGAAACAACAGCGCGGGACTGCGCAGGATCGCGATGTGAAGCAGACCTATGAAACGATCCACATCCCTCGGAACAATCCGACCGGCTTCTTCCTCGCCTTCTTTGCGGTATTGCTGGGATTCTCGCTCATCTGGCGCATCTGGTGGGGCGCCGGATTGGGACTTCTGGGGGCGATCGTCGTTTGTCTCATGCAGGCGTGGCGCACCGATGGCGAGATCGAGGTGCCCGCGGAGAAGGTCGCAGCCTATGATCGGCTCCATGGCCCGCAGGAGGGGGTGGCATGAGCGCAGCGGAGCAAGCCATCGCGAGCGCCGATGCGGTGCCACTCTCGCTTCGGGGCCCTGCGCCAACGCGCGTGGTTGCGGGCTACGGTTTTTGGCTGTTCCTGCTATCCGACATCATCATATTCGCCGCGCTTTTTGCGGCATATGCGGTGCTTTCGGGCGAATCCGCCGGCGGTGCAACCGCCGCCGACCTATTCGATAAGAAGCATGTGCTGATCGAGACCGCCTGCCTGCTGGCCTCGAGCGTTACTTGCGGCTTTGGCTCGCTCGCGGTGCTGAGCGGAGACAGAAACTCGACGTATTTTTGGATGTCGATCACCTTCATTCTGGGTGCAGCGTTTCTGAGCCTCGAGGTGAGCGAGTTCAGCCACATGCTCAGCATAGGCGCGGGGCCCTCCCGCAGTGCCTTTCTCTCGGCCTTCTTTACCTTGGTCGGCACCCACGGACTGCATGTGACCGTGGGGCTGTGCTGGCTGATCGTCATGCTATTGCAGGTGGCAACGCTCGGATTCCAGCCGATGGTCAGCCGCCGCTTTTTCTGCTTTGGCCTGTTCTGGCACGCGCTCGACATCGTCTGGATCGGCGTATTTACCATCGTGTACTTGGGAGCTCATTTATGAGTGTCGAAATTCAAGCTCAGGGCGCCGCTCCGGGTGTCCACGTGCATACTCACGACACGCGCCGAAGCTACCTGATCGGGTTGGGGTATGCGGTCGTTTTGACACTGGCCTCCTTTTGGGCTTCGTCGACCGATGTTATCTATCCGCCCGGCGTCCCCATTCTGTTGGGAGTGCTCGCAATAGCTCAGATGGGGATTCACCTGGTGTTCTTTCTGCACATCTCGAGCGCGCCCGATCAGACCAACAATATTCTCGCGCTCGCCTTTGGCATTTTCATCGTGGGACTCCTGGTATTCGGATCCATGATCATCATGGCTAATTTGAACCACAACATGATGCCCATGGATAAACTGATTCAGATGCAACGGTAACGTTGCACCCGAAACCAATCATCCACTGCCCATGGCGATCGCCCCCGATGATTCGCTGATAGCCGCACTGTCCCACCCAGGGTGGCGCGAATATTTTGCGCTCACAAAACCCAAGGTGAGCTTGTTGATCGTATTCACAGCGATCGTCGGGATGGTCCTGGCCTCACCCGGGATGGTGCCGCTGCCGGCGCTGGTGTTCGGCACGCTAGGCATCGCCATGGCATCAGGCTCGGCGGCGGCACTCAATCACATCCTCGACCAGCGCATCGACAGACAGATGGCGCGCACCCGGCGGCGACCTCTGGCGACGGGGAGCCTGCGGACGAGTCAGGCCCTTGTTTTCGCGGGTGTCCTGTGTGTGAGCTCAATGATGGTGCTATGGCTGTCGGCCGGGATTCTTTGTGCGCTGTTGACGTTCTGCTCAGTCATCGGCTATGCGGTCATCTATACCGGCTGGCTCAAGCGCGCGACGCCTCAAAACATCGTGATCGGCGGCGCCGCCGGCGCGGCGCCCCCGCTGCTCGGCTGGGTGGCCGTGACTCACTCCATCGATGCGCAGGCGCTGCTGTTGTTCTTGATCATTTTTACCTGGACGCCACCGCATTTCTGGTCGCTCGCGATTGCGCGACGCGACGAGTACGCGAAGGCGGGCATACCCATGTTGCCAGTGACCCATGGCATTCCGTACACGCGGCGACAAATTGTGCTCTATACGGTCTTGCTCATTCTTTGCACCCTGATTCCTGCAGTCATTGGGATGAGTGGATGGGTCTATCTGGCGGCCGCTCTCGTGCTCGATGTGCGCTTTCTTTACCTGGCCTTGGCCCTTCAGCGAGGAGTGCGGCCCGACCTTCCCATTCGAACCTTCCGTTTCTCCATCACTTACCTGATGGCTTTGTTCGGTGCCTTCATCGCCGATCACTATTGCAGGCTGCTCGTGTAAGGATGCCGCGCCGCGGCTCTGTCCTTCACCCATTAGGGGGATGGGGCCGCCTCATACCCTGGGTCAAACTCAACTTCGCGGGCCATGCAAAGGCCCCTTCCTAACGCGACGGAGATTTGATGAGTAAGAAAGTAGCGCAAGTCATTGTCGACACCTTGCAATCAGCCGGTGTCAAGAATTGCTACGGCATCGTGGGGGACACGCTGAACACGTTTGCCACCAGCCTTAGTCGCAGTGACATTAAGTTCGTCCACATGCGCCATGAGGAGGCGGGTGCCTATGCGGCACAAGCCGAAGCGCTTTTGATGGACCGCCTGACAGCCATGGCTGGCAGCTGTGGACCGGGCAGCCTGCATTTCATCAACGGCTTGTATGAGGCGAATCGGAATCGCGCGCCGGTCATCCTGATCGCGAGCCAAGTGGTGCGACGCGAGCTTGGATTCAATTTCATTCAAGAAGTGAATTTCGAAGACGTCTATCGGGGCTGCAGCGTGTTCTGCGAAATGATCTTGACGCCGGAGCAAGCGCTGCGCAAGACAGTCATGGCGTGCCAGGCCGCGATCTCCAAGCGGGGGGTGGCAGTTCTCATTCTCCCGGTCGATGTGGCGGATTCGGATGCGGCCAGCGAGCCGCCGTTTCGCGTCCATGTCAACAAGCCCGTCATACGGCCGAGTGACGCGGATTTGGATCGGATCGCCGCAATGCTGGCGGAAGGCACGAACATCACGATTTACGCGGGATCCGGTTGCGTGAATGCCCACGACGAGGTTGTCGAGCTGGCCAAGCGCCTCAAGGCGCCGGTCGCGCATACTTCGCGCGGCAAGGACGAGATCGAATACGACAATCCGAACAATGTGGGTATGACAGGCGTGATTGGGACGGAGTCCGGCTATCACGCCATCTTAAACTGCGACACCTTGCTGCTTCTCGGTACCGATTTTGCCTGGCGGCAATTCTACCCAGACCACGCCAAGATCATACAGGTCGATATTGACTCGACCCATGTCGGCCGGCGCCATCCGGTGGATCTCGGCGTGGTGGGAAATATCAAGGACACGCTTCAGGCGCTGTTGCCGCGCGTTGCGCAGCGCGAAGATGCCGCATTCCTCAATACCTATGTGGAACGTCACAAGAAGGCGCTCAAGGCGCAGGCCGGCAGAGCCACGCCGGGGCCTCGCGGCAAAATTCCTGGCCAATATCTGACGTCGATTATCAATCGACTCGCCAATCAAGATGCCCTGTTTACCGCCGATGATGGGACGCCGCTCGTGTGGATGTTGCGCATGGTGGAGGCGAACGGCAAGCGGCGCATGTTCGGCAGCCTGCTGCATGGGACCATGGCGACCTCGATCGGAAATGCCATCGGATTGCAACAGGCCCAGCCGGGTCGTCAAGTCATCGCTTTGGCCGGCGACGGCGGTTTCAGTATGTTGCTCGGCGATGTGCTCACCACGGTACAAGAGAATCTGCCGATCAAGATTGCCGTTTACGACAACGGCAAATTGGGATTTGTCGAGCTCGAGCAGAAGGGCGAAGGATTGCTACCCGTCTATACGAATCTTACCAATCCGGATTTCGGCAAAGTCGCGGAAGCCATGGGGCTTTGGGGGAAGACCGTCACCAAGGCGGATGATCTCGAAGGCGCCGTCGCCGAGTGGCTCGGGCAACCCGGGCCGGCGTTGCTCAATGTCAAGGTCGAACCGATGGAACTCGTGATGCCGCCATTCACGGCACCCGAAGCGGTTTACGGGATGGCCATGTATTCAATCAAGGCCGTTATGCATGGCAAGGCGGGCGATGTCTTCGAAATGATCGGCGAGAATCTTTAGCGAGGGGCCAATCGGTGCCGCAGCGGTGAACACGATACTCATTTGTCGCGATTGCGACACCGTGTATCGTGCGATTCCCTTACGCCAGGGCGATGTGGCCCTCTGCCGACGCTGTGATGCGGTTCTGGCACGTTATTTTGGCGCGAACGTGGAAACTGGATTGGCGCTGGTCTGCGCCGCGGCGATTTTTTTCGCCATCGCCAATCTCACGCCCATCTTAAGCATCGACATGGCTGGGATGGAGACCAAGGCCAATATCTGGTTTGCGGTCCGCTCCTTGGAGCAGGGCTGGATTTCAGTCGCCGCCTTAGGATTGGCGTTCACCACCT
>Ga0207099_1021_pt1 | contig 33608 bp, 30 predicted proteins | sample Alteio_BWMinHeat_85_FD_153521 | JGI IMG/M metagenome (GOLD analysis project Ga0207099, IMG submission 153521) | Enriched cells from forest soil in Barre Woods Harvard Forest LTER site, Petersham, Massachusetts, United States -... | ecosystem: Environmental > Terrestrial > Soil > Temperate forest >... | reverse complement strand
AGTTTGAAATTAATTCAAGACTCCATGCAAAGCGCAACAATGGAAATGCGCAATCAAATTGCCACCATGCTGCATCAAAATGCACAACGCTTAACAGAACAGTTTGATAAACTCACTCAAACCACGCAAGAAAAATTAAAAGAAATCAGCAGCGAAGTGAATAAACAATTGGAAACCGGATTTGAAAAAACCACATTGACTTTTATGGATGTCGTTAAACGCTTAGCCATTATTGATGAAGCGCAGAAAAAAATCACAGAATTATCCAGCAATGTAGTGAGCTTACAAGAAATTTTATCTGACAAAAAATCACGCGGTGCTTTTGGTGAAGTGCAATTAAGTGGTTTATTACACAATATGCTGCCTGAAAAACATTTTTCATTACAACACACCTTAAGCAATGGCAAACGTGCGGACTGTTTATTATTCCTGCCGGAACCCACAGGCAATATTGTGATTGACGCGAAATTCCCGCTGGAAAATTATCGTAAATTACAAAACTGCACTAATGATTCAGATAAAAAATCACTCGAGCAACAATTTCGAATTGATATTAAAAAACATATTCAGGATATTGCGGAAAAATACATTATTCCCAATGAAACAACCGATGGCGCAATGTTGTTTATTCCAGCAGAAGCAATATTTGCTGAAATTCACGCCCATTATTCCGATTTAATTGATTTTGCACAGCAAAAACATGTTTGGTTGGTTTCACCCACAACGATGATGGCGATATTAACCACCGCGCGCGCTGTTTTAAAAGATGCGGCAACGCGGCAGCAAGTGCATATTATTCAGGAACATTTGGTTGGCTTAGGAAAAGATTTCGATCGTTTTCAAAAACGCATGGATGATCTGGCAAAACATATTAATCAAGCGAATCAGGATGTCGAGCTCGTGCATAAATCATCACAGAAATTAACGAGTCGGTTTTTGAAGATTGAAGAGGTAGATATTGAAGCTGTAGAGACGCGATTTATCGCGTCTCAGCCTTTGTGTGATGCAACATCTGAGACGCGATAAATCGCGGCGTCTCTACACACACAGCATCACCATCCGTTTCGACCTTGTAATTGCGCAACAGGTGCTACGGGGCTTGCTATCAACGCATAATCCATCAATATTTTTTTCGCCACTTCATCGTTTAATTTATCATGATCAGAAGCGATAATGTCACAAATCACATTACGCTTTGCATTCATACCCAGCTGTTTATCGTCAAGCGCTTTATTGATTTTCTTCACCATGGCATGCAATGGCGTAAGATTATCAGAAAAAGCGGAATACATACGCGCCATAGTTGGAATAAGTTCTTTCAGTTTAGCAACCGCCATTGTAATTAACCGCATCCATAAGCCATTACCCTCTTCGCTAGAAGGGAATTGAAAATTCTTCGAAGCTAATTTTTTTGCAAACTCGGGTAACTTAATATTAGTAGTGCGGGATACCAAACCAAACACTTTCTCACATTGAGTCACAAATAATAGCAACGCATCTGCGTTCAAACAATCAAGCACGTTAAATAACGTAAGATTTGTTGCTGATTGCGTCGATTTCCGAACAACCACAGCGGTGCTGGTTGCAGCAGCTAAAGCACCAAACAATTCATCAATCATTAATTTTCCATGCGTTTGCACTAAATCATCACAAACAGCCGGACTAAGTTTAACCAAAGCATTTAATAATTCAACCAGTACTCTTTTATCCTTCGAAATCAACAGATCAAAATGTTGTTTTAAACAGTGCTTGTAAATATCAGCAAAAGCCTGAGAGACATCGAAATTAAAATTATCTTTAAAGGAAGGAGTTTGACTTTCTACAATTAAATTTTTCGCCAAGGCAATCAATCTTTCTGTATTATCAAAAATAGTCGATAATGGCATAACATAATCGTTAAATTTATAAAAATTATCAGGAGATCGCAGTCTGTCGATAATTAATGATTCATAAATGCGCGAATCTTCTTTTATTTTTTCTGCCTTATAGTGTTCACGGTTAACCATCATAAAGAACAATAAAAATTCGTTTGATACAAATGTAGGCGTGATTGTATGATATTCAATACTTTTATAATCAGTTCCATAAATTTGCCCAATAAGCGGTTTAATTGCAAACAAAAATAATTTTGCAATCGGACTTTTGTTGTGTCCATGCTGATACAAATTCATCAGAAAAAGATTAAAAGGAGTTACGCTGTCATTCTGAAGATTGGCAATTCGACCAGGGAATTTATTATTTTTAACGCGGATAAATTGGTTAAAGTCTTCAATCGAACGTAACGAACGCAGTTCACGTGAAAACGTTTCAGTTTCTTCTCTAAGCACACTATCACTTTGTGAATCAGAATATTCAGTAAATTCGGCAAAGCCATTAAAACATTCTACATTCTCAAAACCTTCTGGCGCTGCAAATGAAGGTGCTGATGCAAACGAGGCTGATTGAAACGGTGCGGCTGACGGTTCTTGGTATTTATCATTAGCATAATGTTTAGCATCTTCTGGCATTGGTTTTTACCTGTTTGTCGTTAATTGAATGTTTTTATATAATCAGAAACCAAACTTGCAAAAGCTGGCTCGCCAATGGGTTGTTTTCTAGGATGTAGGATTGGAATTGGCGTTGCATGGTTTTTAAATCATCGGCAGCCATAATTCCACTCGCTTCAGCTCCGGGCTCTGAGTCTCGATCGGAGCTAGATTACTACCCGTGCGCTGCTGACACCATATAAATCCCAGGCGCATTACGCAAATAGCCCTTGTAATCCATGCCGTAACCAAACACATAATGATTATCAACGCGCAAACCACAAAAATCAGCATGCGGTAAACCACCTTCAATTCGTGCATTATTTTTATCAACCAATACTGCTGTTAATACTTTACGCGCACCTTGTGCAACACAATATTTCACGATTTCAGATAATGTGATACCACCATCTAAAATATCATCGACAATTAACACCATGCGATTTTTCAACGAACATTGCGGTGTTGCTTTCCAAACTAATTCACTGCCCACAATTTTGCGTTGATAACGTGTTGCATGAATATAGTCCACTTCCAGCGGGAAATCTAAACGCGGCAATAAATTACCCAATGGCACAATACCACCGACAACCACACACAAAAATAAAGGGTTTTCATGCGATAAACGCTCGCTGATTTCATGCGCCATTTTATCCAACGCAGCATCCACTTCTGTTTTTGAATAGATACAAGTTGATTTGGCAAGCACATCACGAATGTGACTGGGTAATATTACATCGGGGGACATATCGCACTCCGTATCAAGCGGGCTGATTTGATCGATTATCGTCATAAAAATGCACCGTGGTCGTTGGGAAAGCACATTCTGCCCCATGCGCCTCAATAATTGCAACCGTTTTTAAAAATACATCTTGTTGCACTTGCCGATACTTCGCCCAGTCCGTTGTTTTCGTGAATGCATACACATTTAAATTTAAAGAAGAAGCGGCAAACTCAACAAAATGCACCATAATTGCCTGCATTTGATCAATTCCTGGATGTTGTCGCAACATGTCATCCACCGTTTTCGTAATAGAGGCAATTTGATTCACATCATCATAACGCACACCCACCATCGTATTAATTTGACGATTACTCATTCGCTGTGGATTTTCAATCGCAATGGTAGAAAAAACATTATTGGGCACATACAACGGCCGCTTTGAAAAGGTGCGAATGCGTGTTAAACGCCAACCGATATGTTCAACTGTACCTTCAATATCACGATCAGGCGAACGAATCCAATCGCCCACGGAAAAAGGACGATCCCAAAAAATCATCATGCCGCCTAGAAAATTCGCACAAGTATCTTTTGCAGCCAATGCTACCGCAATACCACCCGCACCACTGAACGCCAGTAAACTGCTGCCGCTAAATCCCAATATAGGCAGTATCGATAAAATCACAAAAATGCTTAAAACAACACGCGATAGTTGCGCGATGGCGCGCACAGTTGTCTTATCACCTCGTTGCCAACGCGGCGCAATTTTTTCTTCCATGTTCGCAATAAATTTTAATAACGACCAATAAAAAGCAGCAATAAAAAACAACCTGCGCAAGGTATTCACAAAATTAACATGACGAATATCAATATGAAAACGCAACATGATAATGGGGATAATAAAGCTGATCGCCAAAACCCAGAAAAAAGTAAGCCAAGGTGCATGAACGGATTTAATCAATGATGCTATCCAAACATGCCGACCAGTATCAAATTGTTTTAACAAAACACGATAAATCGCACGAGAAATCCAGTGAAAAACAATCATCGAAATCAATATCAAACCGATATTCACCATCCATCGGTGAAGATAGATAAGATGTTGGAGGTCATGCGGCAATATGGGATGCATAAGATTTTTATAATTTTATAATGTATAAGATAGTTAATATTATCACAAAATTATTTCAACTTTCGTATTTCTTCTTCTGACAAGCGCGTGCATGCAGCGATAGTGGGTATGTCAACCCCTTTGGCCAGCAATTGTCGAGCAATGTCATGGATTGCTTCAGCGATACCTGCAGCTTTACCCTTAACAATACCTTCAGCTTTACCCTTAGCAATACCTTCAGCTTTACCCTTAGCAATTCCTTGAACCATGCCCTCAGCAATACCCTTGGCCATACCCTTGGCCATACCTTCTGCCATACCTTCTGCAATACCCTGAGCAAGTCCCGTGGTTCGCGCTTCATTGAGCGCGTAATTCAACACAGATCGATTGTCTCGTTCATGCTTTTCTTCTTGTTCATACGTATTCATATCAATTTCAGAAAAGGAAAATCGATTTAATTCTTCATAGGCACGTTCAATAATTTCATCACCGCCGGCAATTCTTTCTAAATCTTTTTCATGCGTTTGTTCAGCGTGTTTGAAAAAATAAGTCCACTTCTCAATCATATTACTGAGTTCATCAATATTTTTATTGAATTTCGGCAATTCCAAAAAAGTAAACGAAAAATCTTTGAGATCATGACTATGATCTGCCTTATCCAAAACAACGTGATCAGATTTATAGGCTTTTTTCTTAGGAAACATAACGTAATCGGTAATCGCCAAAAAAATAATCGCTTTTAATTGATCGTAATCTTCACCTTGATAAAGCTGCTTAGAATACGCTTTTGCAGCGTAGTATTGCGCGCGTTTTTCAAACCCAGGTGTTCTGGCAACTTGCATTTCAACAATGTATTGTCGACCGTGTTCATCCGAACACAACACATCTAATAAACTTTGCTTTTTTGAAGCAATGTTAGGATCTTGATTTGTTTTTAGAAATTGAACGGTTTTAATTTTATGCTCGCCCGTAAAATTCAGCATGTCATTAATAAAGTGAATTAAGATATCTTTATTTCTTTCTGCGCCGAAAATACGTTTAAAAGCAAAATCATTTTTGGGATCGAGGAATTTTGTGATTGGCATAGGGCTTCTCATCATTAATTTCCGCCAATCCTAATGTAGTTTTCGAATTTACACAATACCGTGTTTTTTTATAAAAATCGACTATAACGCTTCAATCGCCGTGCAAACTCAGGGTTTTTCTTTGGACGAACCCTGTCAAGAATCTCGATAACCCCTTCACGTGAATTGCACGCTAATAAAATATCGCAACCCGCTTCCAACGCCATGCTCGCACGTTCTTCATAGCATCCCATTTTGGCAGCCGCCTGCATCGATAAATCATCACTCATGATTAATCCGTCAAACTGCAGTTGGGTACGCAAAATATCTTGTATCCAAAATGATGAAAAACACACGAGCGATGGATCAATATGTTCATACACAATATGTGCCAACATAATCGCATCAAGTTGTGCTGATAATTTTCTAAAGGGCGTGATATCACGTTTGGTGATCATTTCAAATGAACGTTCATCAATCGGCAAATCAAGATGCGAATCAACCGTCACCCAACCATGCCCAGGAAAATGTTTTCCCGTAACGGGCATTTTAAATTGATGACATTGCGCAATCATAAATTGACTTAATTCGGTCACCAATTTTTTATTATCGCCAAAACTGCGATGACCAATGACTTTGTTACGATCGTAATCAATATCGAGCACGGGTACTAATGTGCTATAAATACCAGCATTTTTTAACTCTGCAATCATGACTGAAACCATTTTCGAAAAATCATTTTTGACATTTTCTTTTTCTTTTTCAGTTGCCGCAGAGTATTTTTCTCCCCACGATTGCATCGAGGGTAATTCAGTAAATCCTTCACGAAAGCGTTGTACTCGCCCCCCTTCTTGATCAACTGTAATAATTAATTTTGAAGAAACAGATTTTATTTGATGCGTTAATTCTTGTAATTGCACAATGGATTCGTAATTACGGGAAAATAAAATAATGCCGGAAATAAAGGGGTGAGATAATATTTCTTTGTCTTCCTGTGATAAAAATAATCCAGGAATGTCGGCCCATAGGAATTGATGCGAAGGTAGCTTCATTGTTAACTCGATGTGCGTGTGGAGATGCGATAAATCGCGCCTCTACAGCCCTATTTTGTGAAAGATAAGTGTGACACATTTCCCTTTTTGATTTTTTCAGAAGGTTGAATACGCGCAGCGCCTTCTTTCATTACTTCGTCGATTCTTAAAATAGTATGCAGTGGAATGTATGAACGTTTTACGTCTTTAAATTCCATACGCAGTTTATCTTCCGCTGGATCGATCAACACGGTGGATTTAGTATCTTGAAAAATTAATTCTTCAATCTCAATAAATCCCATTAAACTTTCTTCTGTTAAATACTTTGCATACACTTCGTATAATGTTTCATTTTGCACGAAAATAACGCGATAGATGGGTTGTTCTTCTGGTGTTGTCGTTGTCATAATTACCTCTTCCACCTTTAATCACGGACGTTCTTCCACTTCTATCAGGAAGTTTAACTCAGCTGGTGTTGATTCTCTGTGCAACGCCTTATTGCGTTGAGGAAATCGTCCAAACCGCTGAATGACCGCGTAATGATGATTTGCAAATTTTAAAAAGCTGTCAAAGATAACACGAGTCTCAGAAAATGCCAAATTGACTAATGTACGGTATGCCCGAACTGAATGTTCTTGATGTTCACTTTTCTCGGAATGAAGCAGCGGGAAATAATAAAATACCCGTTCAATCAAACTCAACGCATGATCAGATTCGTGCTTCATCCCCTCCAAACAAACGGACAATGCTTTTTCATCTTGTGAAAACGCTTTATCAGAACCACGATATACGTGTCGTGCAAGTTGATCAAGGACAATAATTAATGCCAATTGTCCCCGTGGTGTTTTTATCCAATCATCTAATTGCCCGGCATAAGCCGCTTCAACTTGCGTACTGAATTTTGCTTTGATTTCTTGATCAATTGCGTCATCTTCGCCAAACCAAATGCGTGCACGGTGTTCCGTTGGTATGATAGTTTGCTCTACCTGTCCAAACCAAAATTTGAGAATGTCTTCATATGGGGCTGCGGGTGTGGTCATGATTACTTCCTTGTTGTAGAGACGCGATTTATCGCGTCTTTGGCGGTACGATCTAAATTTGAGACGCGATAAATCGCGTCTCTACAACTATAATATGAAAACAGACTCCCCTTCATTAACTTTTTCAAAAAAATCAATCACATCAACGTTACGCATACGGATGCAGCCGTGCGACTGAGGCGTCCCAAGGTTTTTTTCGTCTGATGTGCCATGAATATAAATGTAACGATCGAGGGGTGTTTGCGGACCTTTGAGCCACAAAATACGGGTTAAGACAAAATCGCGGTCAGGATATTGACGTGACAAATCATCATTCCAAGTTTCACCGGTTGTTTTTCGTCCTTTAAACACCGTAAAAATAGGCATTGCCTCACCTATTTTTTGATGGATCGTATGCAAGCCCAAGGGTGTTTGCTCACTTCCTTTTTTTTCACCAACGCCTTTTTTGGCAGAAGAAATGATATATTCGCTGATGATTTTGTCGTTTATATCTTTTAAATAGAGCTTTTGTTGAGTGATGTTAATGGTGATCAGCATAGGCTCACACCAGCCCCAAAACAGTCTCCACCGACACTGTTTTAGGGTCCAACACAATTAAATTTTTCCAACTGCGCAACCATGTTAATTGCCGTTTAGCCAATTGTCGTGTTGCTGCAAGCGCTTTTAATTTCATTGTTTCAAAATCAATTTTTCCATCCAAATATTCCCACGCTTGTCGATAACCCACAATCCGCATCGACGGCATATTTTCATTTAAATCGCCGCGATTTTTTAAAGCTTGAACCTCGTCCAAAAATCCATTCTCCAACATTTTCTCAAATCGCTTTTCAATATTCGCATGCAACCAAGCCCTGTCTTCTGGAATTAAGGCGATCGTAATCACGTTAAAATTTTCCAATGCGGGTTGGGCATTATTTTTTTGTAATTCCGAAATGCATTTTCCCGTTAATAAAAAAACTTCCAAAGCGCGTTGAATACGTTGCGGATCTTGCGGTTTAATTTTTGCAGCAGCAACAGGATCAATTTCTCCTAAGCGTTGATGCATTTCATTCCAGCCTATTTTCTCAGCATCACGTAATAATTGGTCGCGTATCTCCGGATTCGCTGTCGGCAAATCCGCCAATCCAAATAATAATTTATGAAAATAGAGCATCGTGCCGCCCACTAATAACGGTGTGCGATGATGCAAATGAATATCGTTTATTTCACGCAAAGCATCCGTACAAAATTGCCCAGCTGAATAGGCGAAAGTGGGATCACAAATACTGATTAAGCGATGCGGTGCCATTTTTAATTCTGCCGAAGATGGTTTCGCGGTACCAATATTCATATCGCGATAAACCAAGGCTGAATCAACGCTGATAATATCAAGTTCAATTAGTTGCGATAAACGAATGGCTAAATCCGTTTTGCCACAAGCGGTTGGTCCCATTAAGGCAATGACTTTTTTCAATTAATAAGCCCAACGTTTTGCACTGTCTTTTGTTGAGACACAATTATTGCCGTCAAACGCAGTATTGACGATCATACCGTTATGATTAATTTCAAAGCGTGTTTCACATGAAAAAGAATAGCTTCCTGTGCTGATGCCGCTTGGTGGAGAATGCATGATAGTGGCTGCAGGTTGCGTGCTGAGACGTCCTGTATTTTGTGGATAGACTTTCAGTGCCGATGCTTGTTCATTCACACGATAAACATATACCTCATTTCCATTTGCCAAATGATCCACGTCTTCAGGTTCACCCCAACTATGCACAAGGGCAGTGACAGGTGCACCATGCCATGAATTCATTGCGATTTTATAATTTTCTTCCGTGCCACAACTTGTTAAACATAAAACAGCAGCAGACAACAAACTCAAACGAATAACAATGTTCGTACGCATATTATTTCTCCTTTTAATCCCAAATCGGGTAATGTTCCAAACAAATTTCCTCATCAAAAAACAATCGCGTATTTTCTTCAAACGTTTCTGTATAGTCTGATATGTAAAAATGTTTTGCGCCCCTGCTTTGATTTTTATTCATTAAATTATTTTTTTCTAAATATGTTTTAACGGAACACGCAACAATTTCAGACGGATCAATAATATCAATTTTATTATTGTAAAAATGAGCAATATTCTTTTTGATCACAGGATAATGCGTACACGCTAAAATTAAAGCGTCAATATTTTGCAATATTTCTCGTGATAAATATTCGTGCAAAAGCGCATCAATTACTTTTTTACTGTGAAATCCTTCTTCAATGGCAGAAGCCAGTATCGGCGTTGCTTGTGATTTTAAATTAATGTCGATATTCAATTCATCTATTCTTTTTTTATAAATATTAGAATTAACCGTTGCTTTTGTAGCAATCAAACCAATATTTTTTTTCGCATAGGATTTTTTCAGATGATTGACTGTTGGGTCAATCACATTCATCACATGCGCCTTGCTGCCAATATATTCTTTAACCAAATCGAAAGCAGCAGATGAAGCAGTGTGACAGGCAATTAAAATGAGTTTGCAATTTTGTTGTAATAACATATGGGCAATTTTGACAGAATACGCTTGAATAGCTGCCGTTGATTTATCGCCATAGGGTAAATGTGCCGTGTCACCAAAATAAATAATATTTTCATTCGGTAGTTGTTCAACTAAGGCTTTAGCAACCGTTAAACCGCCAATGCCGCTATCAAAAATACCAACAGGGTCAGATGAATGATCAATGGTCATCATGCTCACCCAGTTTTTTATCTGTGAATAAATACTCTTTTAATTCTTTATTAAAGTGCGGATCATGTCTGCGTATCCATTCCAACACCATCGCAGCATGTTCTTTTTCTTCATCGCGATTGTGTGCCAGAATTTTTTTAAGCTCAGGATCTTTGCACGCATCGACGCGTTGATTGTACCAATCAACCGCTTCGAGCTCTTCCATCAGTGATTCAATGGCACGATGCATGTCGCGTGTTTCGGTCGATAATTCTTCGATAGGTTCGTGATAGCCTTCGTGTGACATAGTACATTCCTTTTCTGTTTGCAAAAAACTTTTCTCTCTGAAATTTCTATTGCATTCTTCGTCGCTTCCACTCGCTAATGCTCGGGGCTCTGAGACTATTCTAAAGCCAACAACTGCGCATTCCCGCCCGTCGCCGTTGTATTCACCGTCATCGTGCTTTCGCGACACAAACGCAGTAAATAATGTGGGCCGCCTGCTTTTGGACCCGTGCCGGATAATCCACAACCCCCAAATGGTTGCACGCCCACAACCGCACCAATCATTGTGCGATTAACGTAAACATTGCCTGTTTTAATGCGTTTTTGTATTTCATCAATAGTTGAATCAATGCGGCTTTGAATACCAAAAGTTAAGCCATAACCCAAATTATTGAGTTGATCAATCACATCATGTAATTCTTTGCGTTTAAAACAAACGACATGCAATACGGGACCAAATACTTCTTTTTGTAAAATTGACAAATCCGCAATTTGAAATGCCGTGGGAGCTACGAATGTGCCATTTTTTGTTTCAGACGATAAATGCATCTGCGCAATAAAATGGGCTTTGTTATGCATATCGTTAATGTGCGTTTCCAATGTATTTTGCGCAGCCGCATCAATCACGGGACCAACATCGGTCGACAAAAATGCAGAATTACCCACATGCCAGGTTTGCATAGCACCTTGTAACATTTCAAGAAAATTATCAGCAATATCATCTTGAATAAACACAACGCGCAAAGCAGAACAACGCTGCCCTGCACTACCAAACGCTGAAATCATCACATCTCCCACCACTTGTTCAAGCAGTGCAGATGAATCGACAATCATCGCATTAATGCCACCTGTTTCTGCAATTAATGGCACGATAGCCCCTTTGCGATTCGCTAATGTTAATTGAATTGTTTTTGCGGTTTCAGTGGACCCTGTGAATAAAACACCATTGGATCTTTCATCTGCAATTAACGCATTACCCATTTTTCCACCAGAACCTGGCATTAATTGTAAAACAGATTGCGGAACACCCGCTTCATAAAATAATTCAACCGCTCTTGCCGCAATTAAAGGTGTTTGTGTAGCCGGTTTTGCAATCACACAATTGCCCGTTACCAAACTCGCAGCCATTTGTCCTGTAAAAATTGCCAATGGGAAATTCCAAGGGCTCACGCAAATCATTGTGCCTAAACCATGCATGCGCAATATATTAGATTCACCCGTTGGTCCTGGTAAATTCACATCTGCTAAAATTTCACGTGCAATTTTCGCATAATATCGACAAAAATCGACTGCTTCACGCACTTCAGCAATCGCATCAGGCATAAACTTTCCGGCTTCTCGAATCAACAAAGAAAATAATTCAGCACGATGCTTTTCCATTAAATCTGCTGTTTTCTCGAGGATTTCAGCCCGTTTTTCGATACCCAGTTGATCCCATTCAAATTCGGCTGCTTTTGCCTTATTTAATGCGATATTAGCATCAGCAATTTCTGCCATTTGAACAAAACCAACAATATCTCTTTTATCGTTTGGATTGGTTACTGCTTTTGCAGCATCTAAATTAAATTTGGCATTCATCGGTGTTGCATGCCATTCGTGTTTTTCAAATATCATTAATTCCCTGTCAATAAAATGGGACAACTCATCCAAACGCGTTAAATCAAATCCTCTTGAATTCTTTCGATGGGATGATTCCCCCTTTTGAAAAGGGGTTAGGGGGGATTTATCTGATAGCGAGAATTTCTCATCCACAAAAATATCGCTGGGCAGCGGAATTTTTGAATTGGGAATGGAAGGCATCGCCAGCAATTGCGCAATCGGATCTTGCGTTAAAGAATCAATTGGTATTGAATGATTTGCAATTTGATGGACAAAAGAAGAATTCGCGCCATTTTCTAATAATCGTCGAACCAAATAGGGTAATAAATCTTGATGCTGTCCAACAGGTGCATAAACCCTGCTTGCAGCACCGTATTTTTGAGACGTAATCAACACATTATGAAGTGGTTTTCCCATGCCTTGTAAATTTTGAAATTCAAATTCAACTTTTTTATCACGCGTCATCCATAAAATCGCAGCGACGGTGTAAGCATTATGTGTTGCAAATTGCGGGTAAATTGCATCTTGGGCGGATAATAATAATTGCGCACAGGCTAAATAACTGATGTCTGTTGATACTTTACGCGTAAAAACAGGATAATTTTTAAATCCACCGACTTGCGCAATTTTAATCTCAGTGTCCCAATAAGCACCTTTTACCAAGCGCACACACATTTTTTTATGGTGTTTTTTGGCCAGTGCAATCAAATATTCTAAAACAGAAAAAGCGCGTTTTTGATAGGCTTGCACAGCCAAACCCAATCCATTCCAGTCTGCAAATTCAGGATCTGCAAAAACCGCCGTAAAAATATCGAGTGAAATGTCTAGGCGATGCGCTTCTTCAGCATCAACCGTCACGTAAATACCCGCATTTTTTGCTTGTAATGCAAGCGTTTTTAATTGGTTAATTAAAAAGGGTACGACCGTTTCTTGTTTTGCAAATTCATAGCGCGGATGCAATGCAGATAATTTAATTGAAATGGAAGGAGAAGAAAATCCTGTCGATACGGTTGGTGACTCACCCATTACTTTAATGGCATTTTGATATGCCGTAAAATAATGCTCGGCTTGTGCTTTCGTCCTCGCCATTTCACCTAACATATCAAACGAAAATAAATAGCCTTTTTGTGCTAAAGGTTTTGCATTTTTTAATGCTTCCTCGATTGAACGGCCCAACACAAAATGTTCGCTCATGATTTTCATCGAACGCCTAACGGCTTGACGAATCACCGGTTCGCCACAACGGCTCACCAATCCGTACCAACATTTTTTAAATATATTTGAATTAGATTGATCTGCTAATACTGAAGCACCCAAAGATAAACTGCGCGTGGTTAAATTGACAAAAGTGGATTCACTGGCGCCAATATGTTTTTCCCAATCACCGCCTGTCAATTTGTCTTTAATCAACAAATCTTCTGTTTCTTTATCAGGAATACGCAATAATGCTTCGGCCAAGCACATTAATACGGTGCCTTCCTCTGATGACAAATCATATTCCATCATCAATGCTTCAACAGAAGTTTGCCCGTTTTTTTCTTCACGAACCGTCGTGATTAAATCAGTCGCAATGGTTTGAATTTCTTTTTTATTAGCATCGGAAAATGAAAGTTGTTTCATTAATTGCATAACACATTCGGTTTCATCAGCGTAATAATGCCGTGTGATTTTTTCGCGTAAAGGGGACTGTGTGGATAGCGCGGTTTTAAAAATGGGCATGAGAACTCCTAATTGTTCACTCCCTTTGAAAAAAGGGGTCGGTTTTGCGTTAGCAAAACCGGGGGGATTTATGCTCGATATCTAGCAATACTATCATTAATCTCTTTGGCAGCGGCATCTTTACCTAACCAGTCACCGATTTTCACCCATTTGTTCGGTTCCATCTTTTTATAATTTTCAAAAAAATGCGAGATGGAGTGACGTGTTACCGCTGGAACATCATCTAATGTTTTTATATGAGTATAATGCATACAGGATTTTTCAATGGGGAGCGCCAAAATCTTGTAATCTTCACCTGCTTCATCTGTCATCTGTAATACGCCGACAGCCCTGCAACGCATCAAAATGCCCGCTTGAACGGGATAAGGTGTCATTACCAACACGTCAACTGGGTCGCCATCGTTGGACAACGTATTGGGGACAAAGCCGTAATTACACGGATAATGCATCGCTGACGGCATAAAACGGTCAACCATGAGGAAGCCAGATTCTTTGTCCATTTCGTATTTAACGGGCGTGCCGTTAGCTGAAATTTCAATGATGACGTTAAAATCGTCAGGAATATTTTTACCAGGAGAAAGTGAACTGAGAGCCGACATACTACGATCCTTTTTATTAAAAAAAGGATCATAGCATAGACTGCCACAACGAGAAAACAGCAATAAGGAAATTATCGACGCGCTTTAAAGAAAGCTTTCAGAATTGCAGCACATTCACCGGATAAAACACCACTTGTCCATTTGACAACATGGTTAAACCGCGGATCATCCAGTAATTGAAAAACACTTTTAACGGCACCCGCTTTGGGGTCAAAAGCGCCAAATACCAAACGTTCTATGCGTGCATGAATCATCGCACCCACACACATGGCACAGGGCTCTAATGTCACATACAACGTCGTATTGTTTAATCGGTAATTATTTAATTTTTTGGCGGCATATCGCAAACACATTATTTCTGCATGCGAAGTGGGATCATTTAATTGAATAGGTTGATTCCACCCTTCTGCAATAATGGCATTGTCCTTAACAATCACAGCACCCACAGGCACTTCGCCCTCTAATTCTGCTTTTTTGGCGAGCGCTAATGCGTGTTGCATAAATTGTTCATCGTTGTTTGAAATCATTCCCACTCAATCGTCGAAGGTGGCTTTCCAGAAATATCATAAACAACACGCGAGACATTCGGCACTTCATTTAAAATTTTATTACTCACCATCGCTAAAAAGGTATGGGGTAATTCAGCCCATTCGGCCGTCATGAAATCAATTGTTTTAACGGCACGTAATGCAATAACATATTCATAACAACGCGCATCGCCTTTTACACCAACCGATTTTACCGGTAAAAAGACAGCGAAGGCCTGACTAACCTCGTCATATAAATTATGTTCGCGCAAAGATGAAATAAAAATATCATCTGCATCTTGTAAAATGCTTATAAATTCTTTTTTAACTTCCCCTAAAATTCGAATGCCCAACCCCACCCCTGGAAAAGGATGACGATAAACCATTGAAGGCGGCAAACCCAATTGAATGCCGAGTGTGCGCACTTCATCTTTAAATAATTCACGTAGTGGTTCAATTAATTCAAAACGCATATTTTCGGGTAATCCGCCGACATTATGATGGGATTTAATATTATGTGATGTCCCCGATGATGCTTTTCCAGATTCAATGACATCAGGGTAAATCGTTCCCTGCGCTAGGAATTTGATAAATCCCCCCGACTCGCAAGCTCGTCGACCCCCTTTTTCAAAGGAGGTTAATTTACGAGATTCTTCTTCGAAAATGTCAATAAATGTTTTTCCGATAATTTTTCTTTTTTCTTCAGGATCAGAAATATTTTTTAATTTTGATAAAAAGAGTGTTTCAGCATCAACGCGAATCACATGAACCCCTAAATTATCCGCAAAAACGCGCATCACTTGATCGCCTTCGTTTTTACGCATTAATCCCGTGTCGACAAACACGCAGATTAATTGATCGCCAATTGCTTTGTGTAATAAAGCGGCTAAAACAGAGGAATCAACGCCACCCGATAGTGCCAACAATACTTTTTCATCAGCTACTTTTTTTCGAATCGCTTCAATGTTTTCCGCAATAATATTTTTGCTTGTCCATTGCGCCTCAACTCGACAAATATTTTTTAAAAAATTATCAATGATTTTTAAACCATGTTGTGTGTGCGTCACTTCCGGGTGAAATTGCACACCGTAAAATTGTTTTTCAATGTTGGCGATTGCTGAAATGGGCGCGTTATTTGTTTTTGCAATAGTCGTGAAACCAGGAGGGATTTGTGTGACATGGTCTCCATGACTCATCCACACATCAATCATTTTTTCAGAAATGCCTTGAAACAAAGGGTTTTTTAAATCAATTTCAGTTTTGGCATAACCAAATTCACGTTTTGCGCTTGCGGAAACTGCACCACCCAATTGCGCCGCCATCGTTTGCATACCATAACAAATACCAAGGACGGGGATATTTAATTCAAAAACAATAGCAGGTGCGCGCAACGTATTATTTTCAACAACGGTTTCAGGACCACCCGACAAAATAATACCGTGTGGATTAAAGGCGTTAATTGTTTCATCAGAAACAGTGGGGTTCATTAATTCACAATAGACACCACATTCACGCACGCGACGTGCAATTAATTGAGCGTATTGAGAACCGAAATCTAAAATTAATAGTCGATACTGATGAATCATTATTCTTCTCGTGAATAGTTAGGCGCTTCTTTTGTAATTTGCACATCATGCACATGACTTTCACGCATGCCCGCATTCGTAATTCGCACAAATTGGGCGTGTTTTTGCATGTGCGCAATATCAGGCGATCCAACAAAACCCATGCAAGAACGCAATCCACCCATTAGTTGATGCAAAATATTTCGCAATGAACCTTTATACGGCACACGACCTTCAATACCTTGTGGTACATATTTTTCTACCTCGCCACTTTGATTATCTTGAAAGTAACGATCACTCGAGCCGTGCGCTTGCGACATTGCACCAACCGAACCCATACCGCGATATGCTTTATAAGATCGCCCTTGAAATAAAATCACCTCTCCTGGCGCTTCTTCCGTGCCTGCAAATAATCCGCCGATCATTACGCATGATGCTCCGGCCGCAATGGCTTTACACACATCGCCTGAAAAACGAATGCCGCCATCAGCAATCACCGGAATATTTTTACCCGCGACGGCTTTTACCACATCGGCAATCGCTGTAATTTGCGGCACGCCGATCCCAGCAACAATTCGGGTCGTACAAATTGAACCAGGACCCATACCCACTTTAATTGCATCAACGCCTGCTTTTACAAGTGCCATTGCCGCCGCGGCTGTTGCAATATTGCCGCCCATCACTTGCTGGTCTGGATAAGTTTTTTTAATCCATTGAATCGTTTCAATGACGCCTTTTGAATGACCGTGTGCGGTATCAACAACAATAATATCAACGCCTTCAGCAACCAAAGCACAAACGCGGTCACGCGTGTCTTTTCCGGTTGTCACTGCTGCACCCACACGTAATTGGCCACTTTCATTTTTGGTTGCAAACGGTTTGGTAAGCGATTTTAAAATATCTTTAACGGTATACATTCCACACAGTTCAAACAAATCATTCACTATTAATATTTTTTCAATGCGATGTTGACGAAATAAATTCATCACCACTTCGCGCGAAACACCTTCTTTTACGGTAATTAATCGTTCTTTAGGTGTCATCACATTTTTCACCAGCTGATTAAAATTATTTTCAAAACGAATATCGCGGCTGGTGACAATCCCGACTAAATTTTTACCTTGAACAACCGGCATACCGGAAATATTATTTTTATCGGTTAATGCAATTAATTCACGAATAGTTGTGTTGGGCGAGACGGTAATCGGATCTTTCACCACACCGCTTTCAAATTTTTTCACTTTACGCACTTCGGCAGCTTGTTGCTCTATCGACATGTTTTTATGCAAAATGCCTATGCCACCTTCTTCTGCTAAACACACAGCCAAGCGGTGTTCCGTTACCGTGTCCATGGCAGCAGATAAAATGGGAATATTTAATTGTATGTCACGCGTGAGAAACGTAGAAAGCTTCGCGTCTTTTGGCAGAATGTCGGAATATTGGGGAACTAGGAGTACGTCATCGAATGTTAATGATTCGGATATGATTTGCATTGACCCACCTCACGTTGTTAGCTGTCGTCGAGTAAATGCAAGGCATTCTATCGCAAAACAAGAGATGAAGCTATATGATTTTCCTACAATTCAGTTCGCTTCTGAGCGCAGCATCATCCCTCGCATTACGCACCATCGATTGTTGTATTTGAGTGGAAAACAATCGTTCTATTCTGTTCGCTGCTGTTACATCAGCAGGAACTTCAATAGACCCTGATTTATCAAGTGCCTGCGCAATCACATTTGGAACACCCTGCCTCATAGCTTCTTCAGGCGACAGATGAGCACCACTTCGTGTGTCAACATAAAACAAAGTAGAACCATTTCGACGCAACATAAAAAAACCTCATCTATTTTAGTTTCCAAACGTACGAGCAATTCCCTGCTTAACAGCTTCTTTTTCGGCATCGGCAATCAGTTTTAGAGCATTAGCATTGTTAGAATATTGTTTCATCAACGCAACTGTTTTATCTTTATATCCTGTCACTTCTATCACTTCTTTAGGTTTACCATTTGAACCAAAAAAAGTTATTTTCGTGCCATTTCTTTTTATCATAAAAAAACTCTCTTTGTTGTTTTATTGGCTATCAATTTCTCTAAAGAGTATATTTGAACATAACAAAATTAACAAAATATTAAGAACAATCTCATGGCGCAAAAAATAAGTGAAAACAACCTGGTTTGGATAGACCTTGAAATGACGGGCCTCAACCCCGACCAAGATCGAATATTGGAAATCGCCTCAATCGTCACTGATTCCAATCTGAATATTATCTCAGAAGGACCTGTCTTTGCTATTCATCAAGCGCAAACCCAGCTCGATCAAATGAATAGCTGGTGCACCGATCAACACGGCAAATCGGGCTTAACGCAGCGCGTTCAGCAAAGCAATATCTCCGAAGGGAAAGCAGAAGCAGAAACGCTCAGTTTTCTCAAAAAATACGTACCCGAAAAAACGTCGCCCATTTGTGGTAATACCATTTATCAAGATCGCCGCTTTTTATTAAAATACATGCCAACCCTCGAAAACTTTTTTCATTATCGCCAATTAGATGTCAGTACATTAAAGATTCTTGCGCAAAAGTGGGCACCGTCGATTGTTGATGGTTTTAAAAAAGAATCAACGCATCTCGCCCTGCAAGATATTCGCGATTCTATCGAAGAATTACGATATTATAGAAAATACTTTTTAAAATAAGGAGATTTTATGTCAGCATTAATCGCTATTATCGTTGCCTATTTATTAGGATCCCTATCATCCAGCATTATTATTTCCAAAATATTAAAAACACCTGATCCGCGCGCTGCCGGTTCTGGCAATGCGGGTGCTACAAATGTGCTACGCCTGTCGGGAAAAAAACAAGCGGCATTGGTTTTAATAGGAGATGGCCTTAAAGGGTTAATTGCGGTTTGGATCGGACACATACTGCATATTCACGGCACCATGTTGGGGTTCGTCGCATTAGCAGCGGTGGTCGGACACATTTACCCGCTTTATTTTGGCTTTAAAGGTGGCAAAGGTGTTGCAACAGCGGTGGGTGTTGTTCTTGGATTATCATTAATCTCTGGCATTTTAATGGCAGCGGCATGGGCAGCCATTGCTTTTGTCACACGTTATGCTTCACTGGCGTCTATCATTGCTGTTATTTTAGCGCCGGTGTTTTTAATTATTTTCAGTTACGGCGCGTATTTTGTTCCAGCGGTTTTAATTGCTGCTTTGGTGATATGGATGCATAAAGACAATATTGCACGGTTGCAGAGTAAGACGGAAAGTAAGATTGCGTTTTAACCCAAAATAAAATCAATCTTCCGCTGATCTAAATCAACCCGCGCAATCTGCACGCGAATAGCATCGCCTAAACGATACGTGAGATTGCCCGCTTTTCCACGCAATAAATGATGCACAGAATCAAACTGATAATAATCATTTTTTAACGCCGTAATATGCACTAATCCTTGAACATAAATATCTTTTAATTCTACAAATATGCCAAAACCTGTCACGTCAGCGATAATACCATCAAAAGTTTGGCCTACTTTATTTTTCAGGTAATCACATTTCAACCAGTCGGTTGCATCGCGGGAAGCTCTGTCTGCACGACGTTCAGTCATCGAACAATGTTCGCCCACCATTTCTACTTTTTCGGCGCTATATAAAAACTGCGATTTTTTTTGCTTTAAAATAGCTTGTTTTAAAGCTCTGTGAATCATGAGATCAGGATAACGGCGAATAGGGGAGGTGAAATGGCAATAACTTTCATAAGACAATCCAAAATGGCCGCGATTATCGGTTGAATAAATCGCTTGTTTTAAGGATCGCAACATCACTGTTTGAATTAAATTGGCATCTTTTCTTTTTGAAACGCGCTCTAATAATTTGGCGAAATCGATTGGCGCAGGACGATCACCGCCGGTTAATTTTAATGAAAAGGCTTTTAAGAAATCCCGCAAATTCGCCAATCTTTCAACATCCGGCAAATCATGCACACGATAGAGTATCGGAATGCCCGTTTTTTCAAGGTATTTGGAGGTTACTTCATTTGCCAATAACATCATTTCTTCGATAATGCGATGCGCAACGTTGCGTTTACGGGGAATAATACAATCAATTTTTCCATCTTTACCAAACATAATTTGTGTTTCGGTTGTTTCAAATTCTATCGCGCCGCGTAATTGGCGTTGTAATAATAATTTTTTAAATAAGTTGTGGAGATTATGTAGATGTAAAGTTAAATGTGAAATATCATTCTCATCGCTAGAATCGCGCGAGGACTCCCGTACCCGCTTCTGAAGATGTGGCGTTGTTGTATCAGCATCCAAAATAGCCGCCACTTTCGTATACGTTAATCGCGCTTGAGAATGAATAACCGCATTATCAAATCGATACGACTTCACATCAGCATCTTTGTTTAATTCAATTTCGCACACCATCGTTAATCGATCGCAATTCGGACGCAGAGAACACAATTCATTTGATAATTTTTCTGGCAACATGGGAATAACACGCGAGGGAAAATAAACAGAATTACCGCGTAATTGTGCTTCTTTATCGAGTATTGAATCGGGTGTGACATAATGCGCAACATCGGCAATCGCAATAAAAGCACGCCATCCACCATTTTTTAAAGGCTCACAATAAACCGCATCATCAAAATCTTTTGCATCCTCACCATCGATTGTCACAAATGCTAAGTGACGTAAATCACGGCGATTTTTCAAGTCTTTTTCTAAAACAGAATCAGGCAATTGTTCAACATCCGCTTTTATGGCAGGTGTAAATTGAAAAGGTAAATTGTGCGCACGAATTGCTAATTCCACTTCCATGCCAGGGGTTAATTGATCTCCTAAAATCTCGACAACTTCACCCACTGGTTGGCGTCTTGTGGTCGGTTGTGCAGTAATATTCACAACGACAAATTGTCCGTGAACCGCGGCACCTTCAGCGCCTTTTGGAATAATGATTTCTTGTGTAATCGCTTTGCTATCGGGGTCAACAAAGGCAACGCCGTTTTCCTGAAAAAAACGGCCAGCGACTTGTTGCGTGTTTCGCTCCAAAATCTCAACAATGGCCCCTTCGGGTTTTTTGCCTTCTTTTGAAATCACACGAACTAAAACACGGTCATTGTTAAACACCTGTTGCATTTGACGTGCATGCAAAAAAACATCGGCACCGCCTGCATCAGGAATCAACCAACCAAATCCATCGCGGTGGGCTTGCACAAAGCCCGCTATCAAAGACATGCGGTCTATCAGACCATAACGATCGCCGCGATTTAAAACCAACTGGCCATCGCGCAGCATCGCACTTAGGCGACGCTCTAACCCAATACGTTCATCCTCAATTTTTAGGGCAAAAGCATCGAGAAGCTGCTCAAAACTGGCAGGTGTATTGCGTTCTCTTAAATATTCTTGGATGAATTCGCGGCTGGGAACAGGATGTTCGTAGGTTTGCGCTTCACGGACAAAATAAGGGTCTTTTTTGAGGTTTTTGAATGCGGGTTTTTTGTTTGTACGTTTTTTTTCTGGATTTTTTTTGGTTTTTTTAGTGTCAGAGGGTAATTGCTTCGTAGCTTCCGCTCGCTGACGCTCGGGTTTCTGAGGTGATTTAGGCATAATGCTTCTGTTTGTTATAGTTTATTTTTCCCATTATCCATGGAATTGGGTTGGATTGCATTGATTACGTGAGCGCTATCGCAGATATACCCAACGAACATGAAAATGCGATTGTAGAGACGACGATTTATCGCGTCTCTGAGATGCATCGCGTGTTCCAAGACGCGATAAATCGCCGTCTCTACATTATGATTCAAACCCTCGAGCATGCATTCTCGGTTCTAATGCTGGAAACAACACATTTTCAACAACCCAGTAGCCGCCTTCAATAGGATGTTTTGAACTAAAGTCGTTAAACTGACAAACATTCAAGAATTTTTTACAGGGTACATCCTTCATACCCTCTGATTTGGTTTGAAAATGGCATTGCAAATCGAAATTACGTTCTGTTACTAGAATAACCGACCAATGATTCGGCATTATTTGCGTATCCCAACCAGCCGAGGCACTCGGATTTTTCTTTTGGTGTGTTAACCAAATTGCTTTATCACTTTTATTTTTTATTGCATATAAGCGCGGTTTTGCTGTGTGTTGCGCATAAAACAAAACAGCACCTTTTCCGAAATGAATGCCTGAAATTTGACAAAGCGCTGGGAATTTTTCTGCGGCGAAAATTGAGGTTGAGAAAAATAGTATTATCATAAAGTAAAATTTTTTCATTTTTTAAGGTCCTCGTCGAAGTTAAAATTTCTTTCTTGGGGTGGTAGATCTTGCCTACCTTCTATCATAAAATCACCGGGCAGTTTTGTTAATAATTTAAATGCTTCGGTAAGATTACCCGTCAGCGTTTTTATTTTTTTATTTTCTTTTTTTGTTTTCATAATCAATCAACACCAATTTTCATATTTCAAACCAGGAACACGTTTAAATTCTTTTTCATTGTTAGTTACCAAGGTAACATTCAGAGACATTGCATGCGCTGCAATCCAAAGGTCATTACCACTGATTGGTTTTCCCTGTTTTTCCAAAAACGCTCTAGTTCGACCATAATACCCTGCAGCTTCAATCGGCAAGAGATAAGGTGGCACCATAGCAAGAAACTCATTCAAGTGACAAATGACTTTTTCTTGTCGATCACTTTTAAACGCGCCAAATAATAATTCACCATAAACAATCGATGAAATACCTACCTCGCCCGATATTTTTTCATTAAAACAATTGACTACATTCTCAGAAGAATCTTTTAAGATATAAATACAAATATTTGTATCTAGTAAATACTTTAATCCCATGATACATCCTTATCTGGCGGTAAATTATCTTCTGGCGCTTCAAATTTTATATCAGCCGGTAATTTTGGAACCAATTTCCAAAGTTCACCTATTTTCATAGGCGTTTTTCGAATAATGATTTCATTGTCGCGCATATAAATATTAACGGGGCCGAGGCTTAATTGAAAATCTTTTGGTAAACGAACAGCACGCGAATTACCCGACTGAAAAACTCTGGTTTTTCGCATTTGCATAACTGCTAATGGCTTTTTTTTATGTTGTATTTTCTTTTTGTGGGTTGTTTTGCGTGCTCTCATTGGGGTCACCTGCTATGCCATTATTTTATATATACAAAGAAGTATATACAATATAAAAAAACATGTCAAGCCAACCACCTCGGCAAAAACTGATCTGCCTTGCGCAACAGCTTCACTTGCGCGCGAAAATCAGGCACAAAACGCGCGACGGATTTCCAAAAAGACACTGAATGATTTAGGTGAATGGTGTGACACAACTCATGAATTAAAATATAACGTGCGAGCGTTTCTGGCAAAAACAAAATTTTATAATTTAATTGAATATTTTTTTGCGCCGTACAACTTCCCCACACGGTTTTTTGCGCACGTATACTTAATTTTTGATACGGCAAATTGCATTCAATTGATAAGTGATTTAATAATTCGCCCAAATATTTTTTGGCTTGTTTTTTTAAATGGTGAATAACAGCAGGAACGCAAACAGAAAAATCGGTTATGGCACCGTAAAAAATAATTTTATTTTTTACAGCACGGCATGAAATGCAAGCCGTTGCATTAATGGGACGATAATTTATTTCAATGCATTGATTCACAGCTGTTAATGCTATTTTTTCAGGTAATATTTTTTGATCTGAATCTGACGGCAATAAAAACGTAAATTGCTGTGCGTGTTTTTCAACCCAATGGCGATTTTTATTTAAAAAGGCAATGACATCAAAATTTTTCTTTCGTTCAGGAATGACGACTTCCAAGCCGGAACCTGAATAAATGCGCATCGACACATTTTTCGCGCGTTTGCTGTAACGGATTTTGTGAGGAGGTGGCCAGCGCATGGGGTTGGTTTTTCGATAGGTTGTTTTGATGAAGTCTATCATATAATTATTTCAGACTTGAAGATGCGAATTTTCTATTTTGTAGAGATGGCGATTTATCGCGTCTCGGAGCGCGTGCCGGTAGGACGCGTGCGAAACTCGCGACAATAACAGTTTATTGCGAGAATCACACGCACCCTCGTGAGCGCGTTTCTGTGATTATTGTCGAAGTTTATGTTCATCGGTTGATGTTGGTTGCACGTCTTGTACCGTTGATCTTATTGGAGCAAAAAAACCTTGCGTTGTTAGCAACTCAGCAACTTTATCCTCTTGACCAGCCTCCCTACGCGCAGCATTTAATATTTTTGCATCTCTTATTAAATTATCACAAATGTCATCCGTCAATTTACCGACATTTTCAGCAACAACGTCCACTGGGTGTTTTGCTGTTTTGAAATCAAATTTTTCACCTGCTAAATACTTTTGAAAGTCAACGTCAGCATCAGCATCAGCAAAAACCTTAAACGTATCTTTCTTTTCACTGTTATAAACCTTCATTTCTTCAGCAAATAAACGTTGCAATGAAGCCAGCATCGTGTCGTTTCGTTTTTCTTCTGGCACACCTTGGGCATCCATCAATGCAAACAATGTTTCTGTTTCTTGTGGAAATAAACGTGACAGAACAAATAAAACGGCTTGTTGAAGGTTAGGAAATTCTATTGGCTTTTTATTTAAAGCATCAACCATATCAATCACTTTTTTCATCATCGGTGAAACGAACCAAGCATTATTCACGTATGTTTCTGCAACGACTTTCAACCGCTTTATAAAATCATCCGCAGAGTAATTCATTTGAACGTTAAAGCTCGGCTCAACCACCCTCACATCAACCATTGAACTACGATAATCCGGCACATCATCCGGACGCTTCACAAAATATTTACCACGCGCTGCGGTAAACGCGCGAGAAAGTGTTGTGGTAAAACGAGAAAACGTACCCCCTACATCATTCATACCCTTGCTTATTGTCATTGACGCTGCATAAATAGGCGCTGTTATCGTCACCAATGCGATCGTTGCAGGAATACGGAGCACCAAGGTCACTACTTTTGCAAGCCCTTCCACTTCAGCAACCAATGCTTTTTCATTGCCAGTAAAGGCTTTTGCAAAATTGGCAATACCACCGACAATCGTCCCACTTAATGCTTTACTAACAGTTAATGCCTTTTTAATTTCGCAATTTTGCAATTCCTTAAATGTGGCACCAGCTGAATTTGGCGTAATTAATTTTTGTAATGCATGGTCTGCTGAAACTGTTTGCCAAAGCGCGGTGTTATCACGACGTGAAATCAATAAGTCTTTTTGAAATTGCAATGCCAGATATGTTTGCATCACGTCATCCGAAACGCCTTGATATTTTCCTGCGATTTTTGGATAAAGCGCTTTTAAAAATTCTAAGGGGGTGTCGAGTCTTCTGATTTCAACGTATTTTTGGCTATCCTCTGTTTTGAAGTCTGGCCCTTTCATTGCATAAAATAAATTATCGAATTCTCCACGGCCTTGCTCTGGGATTTTTTCGATTATTCCAGCGCGTTTCCACATATCACGAGCAGCGCGTTTTGATTCTTGATCGCTCAACAAACGTTCTGCTAATACTGAATCAGCTTGAAATACTTTCCCTGTAATTTCTTTATATTGCTTTTGTAAATTTTCATCTGACGCAAAGTTTTTCCATAAATCTGTTTTGTTGCGATTAGACAGTAATAAATCGTGTTCAAATTTATTTTTAAGAACCGTTGCACGATCCACTGTACTTAAATATAAACTTTCATATCTTTTTATTGTTTTAGGATAAATCGCTTCTAGAAAATCGAGCGAAGTTTTCAAGCCTGTTTTTCTTTGAATATTTTTCGTTCCTTTAGTATCAGCAAACCCACGCATCATAAAAAATAAATCGTCGTATTCACCGACACCGGTTTTGTTTTCATTCACACGAATCCCAGCCGTGGGCTCATAATAGCGAACACTTTTCTCTTTTAATGCCTCCGCAGCCAATGGGGTCTCTTGCATTTTTATCCATTGTTCCAAATCGGTGATCTTTGTCCCAAAAACTTCACTCAAGGTATGCGTAATTTCTGCTTTTAACTGTTTATTATGCTTATCGTTCCTCTCAAAAAGATCTTTCCATCTCTCATTTCTATGCAACAACAATGAATTTTTATCACGAATCAGTTCTTTAACAAATTGACGACCTAATGTATTTTTTATTTCATCATCGTTCTTATTATCAGCATTTAATCGTTGATATTCTTCTGGATAGTGATTTTTCAAAAAAGCCAATGCAGTTGGCATGGTATATCTATGCCAAGCTTCACTTCTTGCTCGATCGACTTTTTTTACTTCAGCTGGTACAACCGCTGCTGCAATGGCTTCAGCTGACAAATTTGAATTCGCCGCCGAAATCATTTTGGCGTCAGCAAATCGTGCAACAAATAAGGCTTCTTTTTGTTCTCGTGTAAATTCAGCAGGGATTTGAGCAAGAATTAATTTTGCTAATTCCCAGGATTTATCAGCTTTTGGATCGTTTGATAGTCTACTAGCAACAGTAGATTGAATTGCGCCTAAAACAATTTCTCGTTCACTATCTTCAAATTTCAGCGCAATGGCTGCATTAAATTTTTCTAATCCCTTTGAATCCGATAAATCAAATTTTCCATCACGCAACACAGCGTGAATTTTTTCTTCTAGCATGGCTAGTGTTATTGATTCTTGATTAGCCGGTGGAATAGCACCAAACAAACCCCCTGCAAAAAGTTTGACTAATCGTTTATCCAGATTTTCTTTTTCTTTAGCCGATCCTATTTCACCTTTATCAAATGCCGCACTTTTAATGGCAACACCAATATTGTAAAGAATCAGTGCCGGTTTTGCGGATTCACATAGGTCATCAAACATTTGCCATCCCATTGCACTGACAGCACCACTTTGTTCACCCATCATCTTGTTTATGAAAGGGCTAGCAAAATGACCCATTGTAACCAATGCAGCGACTAAAATAGCGGATTCAACGGGGTTATTTGCAATACCCCTCATGATATTACCCAAATAACTTTCGCGCCCCATTGGGGTGTCGGTTAATGATGAAAGAAGATAAGTGGCTTTGCCCATCACCAAACCATCAACCAATGAGGTAAAACCCACTTTTAATTTTCCACTGCTCGCTGATAACGGCAACACACCATGCACAACACCAGGGAAAACTTTCGTTGCGGTTAATGCCGCTATAAATTTACTGGATGAACTGGCAGCTGCCACAGAACCAGCATGTGCTGCCACAACAGCAACATAGCCAGCTGTGATGCCCATCATTGATAATGCAATGGCGCCACGAATCGGGTCACGCAAACCCATGCCATAAACTACTTCAGCAATGGGGTTTACAATTTCATAAACACTTCCCATGAAGCTGTGACGAACCAAGTCACCGCCTTGTTCGTGTTTGGGTTTTAGCAGTTCCGGATGTAATTTGCGGAGTGCGGTGTTTAATGCTGTTTTTGCAGTGTCGATTTGTGCTTTTAAATCATTCAGTACGTTATCTGTTGAAAGTGAATTTACTGCAGCTTTAATGTCGTCAGAAGATGTTTTACCTGCTAATGCTCTTGTAAGCGCAGCTTGATATTTTGCGTCATACTCTTTTTCAAGAGTTTCTAATGCCTCCTCTTCTTCTTTTACGTCAGTTGTTAATGTACGTTTTTTGTTAATATCAGCGAGATTGTAAAATGGAGATAATATTTTTAGTATGCGATCCTTAAGAGCTGGAGAAAATACCTTATCTACATCATCATCTGACGCTTCAATTAATACTTTCGCCAAAGCAGAAGCCGCTAATTTACGCGATAAACTAGCACCCAAACCTTTTTCACCCAAGCATTCTGTTTCAATTTCTTTTAAATAATCTAACGCAGGGTTGGTTCTTAATTTTATTAAAATACCTTCCGCAATCGCTTGCGCCCTGCCTTCTAAAAGCGGGTCGTGAGCAATGTTTATTTTTTCATGTGATTCGTTTTCTTCGTAGAGTTTTAAGATATTGCGTTCTGATACAATTGTTTTAAAAAATTTATATTCTTTTTTAAAATCGGTAAAATAATCATTTTCAAATTTCGATCTGTTGTTATTTTCATCCGTTGACACACGCTGTCTATCTTGACCAGTTTCATCTTTAATTGTAGTTACATAAGCATCTGTAGCATAACAAACAGACATCATTGCATTAAAAGTCGTTTCATCCGCCATCAACATCACATCATAAATAACGCGATTTTTAAGCTGTTCATTCGTCAATTTAAATTCTTTGTAAATATCAGCAATATTATTTTTAGGGTTTTCAAAAACAGCATCAATCGCTCTGGCTAACGTTGCATTTTCTTTTTTAAGTTCTAATAAAACATCACGCGCTAAAATAGCTGCTTCCACTTCAACAGGCGTTTCACTCATCCGTTCGCCACGGAGAATACCGCGACTCGCACCCAATTCTTGTGCAATTGCTTTAAATACAGCACGATTGTCAGGGTTAAAACCGCGCATCAACATTAAGCAATGAATATAACTTGCCAATCCTTTTTCGCTCATTCCTTTCAATTGAAAAACAGTGTGGCCAGCGGCAGTGGATTCATCATCGCTAGAATCGTAAGAAACATTTTCGCCTTCTTCAGGCTCTAATTGATCTTGTTTTGTAGGCGCTAAAAAACGCGTTGGTTCCTTCGGATCTCGGGCCCATTTGAAGTCTTTTACCGCACATTCTGCATAGTAAAGAACATGATCTGATGAAATTTTAGAATGATCAGAACCGAGTGTTTGAATAAAAAGATGTCGCGCTGTTCCCAATATTTTTAATAACCCGGCTTTGAGAATTTCTTGATTGGTGATGTGATTCGGGTCGGCGTTGCGTTCTTCTTCGTAAAATGCGGCTAATTTTGATTGCAAAATCCGCACTAAACAATATTTATCAAAGGCGTTGGGATCTGCTTTTTTTAATCTATCGAGATCAGCTTGAGATAAATTATATTTCTGTGTTTCTTCATTTAGCGTTGGATATAAATTATATTTTTTTTCAATTTCAGCAATATAAATACCCAGTGTTGAAATGGTGCGTGACACCATTGAGGTTGCATGTAAACCATGTCCACGTTCTTTAAACATCGTCCATTCTGCGGCAGACAATGTAATGGGTGCTGCTGTTAAAATGCGCGCGGTGCCGAAGGACATTTGTTTGTGAAAGTCGTAGGTTTGTGTGTTTCCGCTTTTATCTTGCAGAGTATATTGCATTAAAATGCCGCGGTCGCCGGTGAGGGGGTTTTCGTATAGGTATTTTTGGCTTAGGTGAGGTTCGTTGTAAACTGTTTTACGCGCTTCAACTTTTTCTTTAACGACAAATGAAGCTTTTTCTTCAACGACAGATGAAGTTAAAATATTTTCAAATTCACTTAAATCAACAGGCGGATTATTATTGCTATCATAACCTGCTGCTAATTTGTCAACTAAACCTTTAGTTTTTCCATCTTCAGTTCCAAAAATAAAATCCATTTTTTCATCATACTTTTCGTCACTATTATCATTGCGAGGGCAAGCAATATATGTAATTTCAGGATGAAATAGCTTTAAATACAATAAGGCTTTTGTCGTTTTAAAAATTGCTGGGACATCGGAATCATGTCCACTGTCACGCCCACTGACCTCATTAAATTGCGCTTGCAGCGCTTTAAAAGCAGACGCATCAAATTCATCATCCAGTTTTAATATTTGACCTGGATCAATGCAATGACAAACGCCGTGTTGATCTACTTTAAAATTTTCCTTCACATCGGCATCTAGAATAATTAAACCTTTATTGAAGAATTCGATTTGCAGTCTGTTAATATCATCTGCATTAGGTTCTTGGCAATCAGGAATAAATTTAGAAATCCAGGCTTTTTTATCATTACTTAATCTTGCTTCACAACCCAACATTTCAAATCGTTTAACAATTTCTTCTGGATTATTCAGTGCATCATCAGGATCAAAAGGCATTTTTAAAACTTCAAATGGTGCAGTCTGACTTTTATATACAATTTGATTTTTGCCTGACTTAAAGGCTTCATAATTTACACCATCGACACTAATATAACGATTGTATTTTTCTGTCGCTTTTTCCCTCTTTCCCGAAAAGATTGGAGTGACCGTTTTGTTATCGTCATTAAAATTAAGAGGCATGGTTTTCTCCAAATACTTGTTTATTAGGCAAAGTATAGTAGAAAATTATAAAATAGCCAGTAGATAGCCAAATTTCTCGCATTTGACGATTGTAGAGAGACGCGATAAATCGCGTCTTTACAATATCTTAAAAATCCAGAAATAAAGACAAGCGATAAAAATCAAAACAGATAATAAAAACAACAAGATAGTACGCGGTTTTAATGTGTACATCATCGGCACTACAAATAACGTAAACATCGTTCCAATCGCCATGCCAGATGCGATTACCAATCCAATATCATAACGACTCGCAGCCCCAGCGCCACTGGCAATTAACAAAGGCACCACACCCAAAATCATCGCAGCTGTTGTCATTAATATCGGCCGTAATCGAATCGACGCGGCCTTTTCAATCGCCGCTCTGCGATCCAAATTTTCTTGTATTCGCAAATGATTTGCAAAATCCACCATTAAAATACCATGCTTACTGATTAATCCAATTAACGTAATTAACCCTACTTCCGTATAAATATTAATGGATGCCAATCCCCAACAAATCGGCAGCAACGCACCACAAATGGCCATCGGCACACTGATCATCACCACCAACGGATCACCAAAACTTTCAAATTGCGCCGACAAAACCAAGAAAATAAAAATTAATGAGAACATAAACGCCATCATCAATACATCACCTTCCTGCATAAATTGTCGGGATTCACCTGAATAATCATACGAAACACCGGGCGGAAATAATTGGGCTGCCCTACTTCTAAAAAATTGCAAACCTTCATCCACTGTTTTTCCTGGAAACATCATGCCTTGAATCGTAGAAGAATTTAATTGTTGAAAACGCGTTAATTTATTGGGTTCTGTGATTGTTTTTAACGAGACAACGGTTGACAAAGGAATTAATTTTCCCGATTGTGTTTTAATAAATAAATTATTTAATGCATCAGGATTGAGTCGATAACGTTGCGATAATTGGGGAATCACTTGATACGCTCTGCCCTGCATTGCAAAACGATTGATATAATTCCCCCCCAGCGCGGTTGATAAAGTATCTGCGATATCCGCCATATTAATGCCCATTTCAGCCGCTTTTTCGCGATTAATTTGCACTTCGACTTGTGGCTTATCATATTTCAAATCACCGAAGACAAATAAAAATAATCCACTGTTATTGGCTTCTTGAATTAATTTTTCTGACAAAGGATAAATAGTGGATAAAGGCAACACCGATGTCACGACAAATGAAATAGGGAATAATCCAGAACCCGGTAATGCCGGCGGTGAAATCGCTTGCATTTGCAAGCCTGTAATTTTCGCCAGCGAAACATTTAATGATGCCACCAATTTTGCTTCACTCATTGATCGATCACCCCAAGGCTTCATAATAAACCCTGACGCTGCAGTATTGGGCGTGCTCTCACCATTAATAATAAAATAATCTTGTAATGCAGCATATTTTGAAAAAATAGGATTAATCTGTTGTGTAAAACGCTCCGTATAATTTATATTCGCGGATTCTGGCCCTTGACCGATCACCCACGCAACACCTTGGTCTTCTTGCGGTGCCAATTCTTTTTGTGAGGTTAAAAAAAGAAAAACACAACTCACTAAAACAACGCCTGCAAAAATAATAATTAATTTTCGAAAATCTAAAATCATTTGTAAATAACGCTGATAAATTTCTTTTAATCGTAAAAAACGCTCATCTACATAATGTGTCATCGGTTTTTGCAATTCTGCTGCCGTTAATATTTTCGAACACATCATCGGGGATAACGTTAATGCAATAATGCCGGAGATAATCACCGCACCTGCTAAAGTAAACGCAAATTCTTTGAATAACGCACCCGTAATGCCACCCATAAATCCAATTGGCGCATACACTGCCGCTAAGGTTAATGTCATTGCAATCACAGGCAGCGCAATTTCACGCGCCCCAATGAGTGCTGAATCCAATGGTGCAATGCCTTCTTCCATGTGTCGATGAATATTCTCAACTACGACAATCGCATCATCCACCACCATCCCAATAGCCAAAACCAAGGCAAGCAGCGTTAATAAATTAATGGAATAGCCCATTGCCGACATTAATCCAAATACACCAATCAACGATAGCGGAATAGTAATCACAGGAATGCTGACAGAACGAATTGAACCTAAAAATAAAAAGATAATTAAAATCACAATCGCGGTTGCTTCAAAAATAGTTTTTAACACTTCATGTAATGACGCATCAATAAAGCTTGTTGCATCAAATACAACAGAAGATTTTAAAGTCGGCGGAAATGTTTTTTCTAATTGCGGTAAAATTTTTCGCACTTGTGAAATAACAGTTAAGGGATTGGCTTCAGGTGTTGCATTCACCGCCATAAAAATGGCTTTTTTACCGTTAAAATAAACAGACGAGTCATAACTTTCCGAACCCAGTTCTACTTTCGCCACCTCTTTTAATCGCACTAAATGATTTTTCGCTTGTTTGATAATTAAATTTTCAAATCCTTTTTGATTTTGTAAATCTGTATGGGCGGTTACGGAAATTGAAATGTATTTTCCATTTGTGTTGCCTGCGGCCGTTTGAAAATTATTGTTTAATAAAGCTTGTTTCACATCAGTTGCTGTTACACCCAATGCTGCCATGCGCTCTGGGTCCAACCAAATACGCATCGCAAAATTATTGCCACCCAAAATTGACGCTTCAGAAACACCGGGAACCGTTTCAATTTTGGGTTGAATCACCCGCGCAATATAATCGGTGATTTGTTCCGACGACATTTGCGGGCTGCTGAAACTCACATACATTAGCGCAAATGTATCACCGGTTGTTTTCGTGATAACAGGATCTTGCGCTTCTGAAGGTAGCTCATATTTTGCTTCACGGACATCTTCATCACACGCCCTGTGCTAGCAACAGTGATCAGCTTATTAATTTTCGTTATCGGTGTTCGCGCCATTTTTAATTTACCGGTTCGACAATATCCTAAAATGGAAAATACCGTT
>Ga0207099_1020_pt1 | contig 34040 bp, 38 predicted proteins | sample Alteio_BWMinHeat_85_FD_153521 | JGI IMG/M metagenome (GOLD analysis project Ga0207099, IMG submission 153521) | Enriched cells from forest soil in Barre Woods Harvard Forest LTER site, Petersham, Massachusetts, United States -... | ecosystem: Environmental > Terrestrial > Soil > Temperate forest >... | reverse complement strand
AGGACATGAATGCCGAACTCTGGCGCAACAACAAATAACATTCCCCTTCCCCTCCAGAGTAAAATACCGTAAATGAAAACTCACCAACGAAGGAACCGCCCAGAATGGGCAAATCAAATTGCCACATTCGTTCCATCCTGCGTGTGCTACTCACAATGCGAGGAACAGTAACGGAATGAAAGTTGAAATCGTTTCGCCAGACTCTGACACAGAACCGCGCCATTGGGTACGGCATGATCAGGCTTTCGCAATGATGTTGGGACCCGGCTCGATTGAGTGGGGCACCAAGCGATCTTCCATGGAAACGTTCAACTACGCGGCCTCCGATTTAGCGCTATGCGATCGGCATCATGGAGAGTGGGTCGGACTGATGAACGTCCCGCATCTGCAACTGGGCATTTCCGATTCGGCGCTGCTGGCCGCTTCCGACCGGATGGATGGCGAGGTTGAGTTGCGCTATAGCCGCAAGTTTACAAATCCTCGCCTCGGTGCGCTGGTTGCGGCCGTCCATGCCGAGATGATGGCCGAGTTCCCGAGTGGGCGGCTGTTTCTGGATTCTGTCGAACAAGCGATGGCTGTAGCACTCATCAGAGATCATGCGATAAGGCACCGCCCTGTGCAGATATCCCGCGGTGGATTAGGTCAAGCGCGCTTGCGAAGGGTAAGTGAGTTGGTCGACGCGAGGCTGGCAGACGAATTGAGTCTCCACGAAATGGCGCAAGCGGCGGGGTTGAGCACCGCTCACTTCGCGCGGATGTTTCGCAAATCAACTGGCCAGACTCCGCATCAATTTGTTCTGCGCCAAAGGCTTGAGCGTGCCAAGGCGATGTTGCGTGCCCCCGATATGCGAGTACTAGCCGTGGCCGTGGCCTGTGGCTTCAAGACCCAGCAGCACTTCGCTCAGGTCTTTCGTGATGTCTGTGGAGTTAGCCCGACAGAGTATCGTCAGGATTTCCTAGGCTACGAAGCGACTTCCGCGGCGGAAACCGACTTCGAAAGCTCACGCTTGGTGGTTTGCGATTAGCAGACAGCGCTTTCTCTCCGGTTGCCTTTCACTTCATTTTTGACTCGATCAGGCTACAGTTCGTTCGGATTCTCGCGCGTGCGAGCACGAATTTAGCAGGATTCCGACCATCACAGCACAGATCCGCACAACTCCACTTTCGCCGTAGTGTTTAATCGAGCTGGCAACACTGTCCCAGCATCAACACACTGGCCAATCGAAAAGGAGATACGGCATGCCGTACGTTACAGTCGGAAACGAAAACTCCAGCGACATCGAGCTTTACTACGAAGACCACGGCTCCGGGCGACCTGTTGTCCTGATCCACGGATACCCATTGAGCGGTGCTTCGTGGGAGAGACAAGTTCCCTTTCTGCTGGAAGCCGGCTACAGGGTCGTTACCTACGACCGCAGAGGCTTCGGCAAATCCAGCCAACCGAGTACGGGCTACAACTATGACACCTTCGCGGCGGACCTTCACAAATTGGTCACCCAGCTAAAGCTGCACGATTTGACCTTGGTCGGCTTCTCTATGGGGGGCGGCGAGATAGCCCGATGCGTGGGGAAGTACGGTTCCAAGGGTATCAGCAAAGCCGTGATCATCTCCGGGGTACTGCCGTACCTGCTGAAGACGTCCGACAACCCCGAGGGGGTGGATGGCAGCGTGTTTGCGGGAATTGAAAAAGCCGTGGCCGCCGACCGCTATGCATTCTTCAGCGGCTTCTTCCAGAATTTCTACAACACCGATCAATTCCTGGGGACGCGTATCAGCCAACAAGCGATTCAGGCCAGTTGGAACCTCGCGGCGAATTCTTCCGCCACTGCGAGCCTGGCGTGCGTCGCAACTTGGCACGAAGACTTCCGCGAGGATGTTGCCCGCATCGATGTGCCCACGCTGGTCATTCAAGGGGACGCCGACCGCATTTTACCTATCGCTGTTTCGGGACTGCGCACCGCAAAGCTCATCAAAGGAGCGCGCCAGGTGGTGGTAAAGGACGGTCCGCATTGCATCCCATGGACGCACGCGGAAGAAGTAAACGCCGAATTGCTGAGTTTCCTTGGCAAGACGGCCGGTGTCGTCGAAAAGGGTGTTTAGCTTCCAGCCGTGCGCGAATTCATTCGAAAAGGAGAACCACATGAAATTCAAAACAGTGTCGTGTGACAAAACCCGTGGCGCGGGTTGTTTCCGGAAGCACCCGCTATTGCATCTTGCAGCCATCGCTTTGCTGGCAGTGCAAGCGCTTCCAACCACCGCTTCGGCCCAGGGGGAAGCAACTCCGCCACTTGCCGGAGTTCTAGGAAAGGTCCAGTCGTATACCGGCAAGTCCCTCGACGTTCAAACGCCTTCAGGCGTTGTCCACGTCGCGGTCAAGCAACCCCTCGCTACCTATAAGCAGATACCATCCGATTTGAGCCATGTCACCTCGACCTCCTACGTCGGCGTTGCATCCGAACAACAGGCGGACGGCACGGAACTGGCGAAGCAGGTCATCATCTTTCCCAAAGAACTGAGCGGAGCGGCGGAAGGTAGTGTTCGGCTGGATGCGCCAGGCGCAACCACTCACAACAGAATGACAAACGGCTCCGTTTCGAGCCCTGCCGTTTCGCGCTCCCGCATGACGAACGGCACGGTACAAAAGGGCGGCAGCAGCACCTTGGTGGTTCGATATCAGGACGGCTCGCAGACGATTTCGGTACCTGCCGGTGTTCCGGTCACTCTAGTTGCAAAAGAAACAGTGACCTTGGGTGCCGGTGACACGGTGTACGCAGCGACCGAGAAGCTGCCCGACGGAACGTTGACCACGAATAAGATTTTCCAATTTGTGGCGGCTGCCAGCAGCAAACCGCAGTAGGGCTGCCGGGCGATGAATCGTTCCACGGCTCCACCTAAAGAAGCAATCTCCACGAGCACGCGGCTGGAACGGCCCGTCGTGCTCGTGGCCAGGAGGCATCACCTCCTGGTGCGCTGGAGTCACTGGCTGAATGTACCGTTCCTTCTGGGCCTCATCTTGAGCGGCATCTCTATTTATTGGAGTTCGCCGATCTATCAACACAAGCCTGATCCGCTTACCGGAAACTTCGACGTGGCAGCGGATATCGGAATTTGGTTATGCGTTCATGTGCCTTGGCTAAATCACTATGACAGTCCGTCCGATTGGATCTACAACCATATGAGCCTCGGCCCCGGTATGTTGGCTCTCGCCTTGCGCCTCCACTGGCTCTGCGCATACGCGTTCATGCTGAATGGTGGGGTGTACGTTGCAGGGTTGATTGCCGGAGGGGCTTGGCGCGGATTGCTACCCCGCCGGACCGATCTGCTTGACGCACTGAGGATGGTCCGGTACTACATAGGACTTCCGTTGGCCAAACTGGCGCGCCGCCAATGGCCGCATCCCAGTTTCGATACAAAGTATAACGCTCTCCAGCGCGCCGCGTATCTCTCCGTTCCGCTCGCCGGTTGTCTTTCAGTCGCCACAGGTTGGGCAATTCACAAGCCGATGCAGTTCCATTGGCTGGCGGCTCTCTTTGGTGGCTACAACACCGCGCGCGTCTGGCATTTCTGGCTCATCTGGGTCTATATCCTCTTTGTTGTGCCTCACGTGATCCTGGTTCTCGCCGATGGCTGGGATACGCTGCGCAGCATGATCGTTGGCTGGTCAACGAAAGTAACCCGGCCGGAGGTCATGGCAAATGAACAATAGGGCGAAGAAACTTGCAGGCTTCCTTTCAGAGAGACCTTTCCCTGCAATCGAGGTTGCTTCTCCGCTGTTGCGGTCTCGGACCCGGCGCGACTTTCTATTGTTCGGGGCTGGTGCGGTGGCAGCGCTGGTGGGCGGCGGCTTCCTTCTCCCGCAGAACACCCTCGGCCGCCTCGGCGTGCGCCAAAAGCTGGACTTTCCTGGGAAGGAGCGGCTTTTGAACAAAGCCCTTCGCATCGACGATGACGTCGCAGAAGCGCTCTTCTCGGAAAGGCGTCTGGTGCCGACCTACGTTAAATCGCAGATCACCGAGCTCAAGAACAACTACAACGGAGTTACCCCCGATCCAGGTTACATTTCGGAATGGCATCTGACTCTGGATGGGCTCGCCTCCGGCTTGCCTATCGCTCTTGATATCCGGAACCTTCAAAGCCGTTTCCCGATGCACGATCAGATTACGCGACTGGTCTGTGTCGAAGGCTGGAGTGCGATCGCGTGGTGGGCTGGCCTGAAATTTGACGATCTGCTTCGTGCTTACCCACCGATGTCGCAGGCTAAATGGGTTCAGGTTGAATCATCTGTCAATCTTGATCCATCCGGAAACCCCGATCCATATTATGTCTCGCTCGATGTGGCGACGGCCCGTCATCCACAGACACTGCTCGCCACGCACTTCAACGGTCAGCCCCTTACTGTGGAGCATGGTGCGCCACTCCGCCTGCTGGTACCGGTAAAACTCGGTTTGAAGAATGTGAAGGCCATTACCAAACTCACTTTTGTCGCGGAAGAGCCCAGAGACTACTGGGCCGAACGTGGATATTCCCGCTATGACGGGATCTAGGATCAGACCAAACGATGAACTCGACTAACCCTTCGGAGGAAAGTGAATATGTCAAACGACAAAACAAAAGCCAATGAATCGACCAATCCTCTGGATTTCGTCCCCGACGAAATACCATTCGACGTGCCCTATGGGCTCCCGATATCACTTGCCCGAGCTCAAGCAGTTATTCACGCCGCAGTGGCAGAGGCGACGCGGCGGAATTGGAAGATGAACGTGGCCGTAGCCGACTCCGGAGGGAACTTAGTTGTCTTCGAGCGGATGGATGGCGCGATGCTTGCCTCAATTCAGATCGCGGAACACAAAGCGCGAGCGGCCGTGACGTTTCGGCGCCCAACCAAGGTCTTCGAGGACGGCGTCAACGTAATGCATCTCAACTATCTGCTCGCCTTCGATGATGTTATCGCGTCTCGCGGTGGCATTCCACTAATCGACCAGGGAGCAATTATCGGTGCGATCGGCTGCTCGGGAGGCACGGATTCCCAGGACGGGATCGTCAGCATGGCCGGCGCTGCAGTAGTTAACCAGCCTCAGGCGACAAAGAAATAATCCGGAACTCAAGAAAGCGTTAAGGGCATTCAACCGGTTTGGGAGACTTAAAAAATAAAGGAAATTCAATGACAACAGAGAACGCACCTATGAAACCCGCACAGATTCGCCTGACCAAACGGTCGCCCGCCTACTGGCGCGTGACCTTCGACAATCCGCCGATCAACGTCATGGGCCCGCAGACTGTCAGCGAGTTCCAACAGCTGATCGACGCGATCGAGAGCGACGAGCAACTCAGGGTCGTGGTCTTCGACAGCGCCGTTGAAGGCTACTTCCTCAACCACTCGGACTTCACGGCTCGGCTCGAGGACCTGACCTCTATGCCGCCGGGCCCGACCGGTCTGCCGCCCTGGCCGGATTTCCTGGTTCGCCTGACCCGTGCGCCGGTCGCTTCCATCGCCCTGATCCGCGGACGAGCGACGGGGAACGGCAGCGAGATCTCGCTGTCCTGCGACATGACTTTCGCCAGCCGCGAAAAGGCCATCCTGTCGCAATGGGAAGTCGGCGTGGGCATGGTGGCCGGCGGCGGACCGATGGCCCGGCTGCCGCACCTGGTCGGCCGCAACCGCGCCATGGAGATTCTCCTGGGGTCGGAGGACATCCGCGGCGAGCAGGCCGAGGCCTATGGCTATGTGAATCGCGCCCTGCCCGACGCCGAACTCGACGGCTATGTCGAAGCGCTGGCGACCCGGATCTCGAAGTTCGACAAGTGGGCAATCGGCCAGACCAAGCGCCTGGTCAACGCCAGTCTGTCGCCGGACGTGGAACTCGGCGCCGGCTGGGACGCCTGCATCGGCTCGCTCGCGCGGCCCGCAGCGCAGCACGGCATCAAGACCCTGATGGACTTCGGTTTCCACAAGCCGGGCGATGCCGAAAATCGCCTCGGATATTACCTGGGCCAAATCCATCGCTAGGCCGGGGAGCGCCGCTGATGAATTCAGTAATAACGGAACGACCATCGCAGCCGGGGGAGGACAAGCGCTCCGCAGTCGGGCGAATCGCCGCGTTTGCTGCGGCCGCCCGGCCGGAGCACCTGACCAACGAAATCCGGCAACTATTTAAGCGCAATATTCTGGATAGTCTTGGCTGCGCCATCGCTGCACTGCATGGACAACCGTTTCAGGCGTTGCGCGAGCAGTTCGAGGAATACCGGGCTGTGGGCCGGTGCACGCTGATCGGCGGCGGTAAAACATCCGCGGATCAAGCGGCCCTTTTCAACTCCGGTCTTGTGCGCTACGTCGATCTGCTCGATAGCTACATGGCGCTTGGCGGCCTCTGCCATCCGAGCGACAACTTCGGTCCCGTTCTTGCCGCAGCTGAGCATGCAGGCACGTCCGGTGAGGAGTTCATGCTGGCGCTCGCGGTAGCGTACGAAATCCAATGCAGGTTCTCAGCCGCAATTCCGGTGATGGCCAAGGGTTTCAACCACGCCACGCAACTCGCAATCTCTGCCGCCGCGAGCGCAGGAAAACTTCTCGGACTCTCAGCTGTCGAAATCGCGAATGCGATTGCGATCGCGACAGTCGATAACATTTCACTCGCGTGCGTCCACGCCGAGCCGGTGTCGCAGTGGAAGGGATTCTCGCCAGGAATGACGGGAATGCGCGCTGTCTATGCTGCATCGCTGGCTCGACGCGGCTTCGAGGGTCCCGGCGGGCTGTTCGAAGGCCCCGATGGGCTGGAGCGCATGTTCGGGCAATCGATCCGTGTGAATTGGGAGGACCCCTCGCTTGAAATCGTCTTCCAGACGGTCCTGAAGAAATATTGCTCGCTCATTCATGGCCAGCCGGTGCTGGAAGCAGTACTGGAACTGAAACGCCGCGACGCTTTAGCCGCAACAAATGTTGAACGCGTGCGCTGCGACGTTTTTCAGGGAGCGTTCGATTTCGCGGGAGGTGGGCGCTATGGTTCGAAGGACCATCCCGCGGTCAAAGAGCAAGCCGATTACAACCTGAAGTACCTTGTCGCGGCAGCCTTGCTCGACAACCAGGTCGGGCCTGCCCAATTGCAGCCGGGGCGAATACAGGCGGCAGATGCGCAGGCGCTGCTCGCGCGCGTGGAGGTGCGTCCCGATGACCAATTCACCTCCCGTTATCCAGGGCAGCTCAATGCCCGAATCACCATCTACACGAAAGACAACCGAGTGCTGGAGAAAGAGCAACTCGGCTGGGAGGGAGGTCTGACGAACCCTATGTCCTGGGACCGGACTGTGGAGAAATTCCATTGGCTGAGTGAACCCTTCGCCAATGAGGATCTCCGAAGCGGGCTGATCGAGTCCGTGCAGCAAATCGATTCTCGCCCGATCTCGGAGTTGATGAATCTGCTCGCCCAGGTTCGACCCGTTGCCGTTTTTCCTGCAACTCATCGCGGCATTCAATAAAAGGAGTGTGAAATGAAAACTGATCGCAAGACTATGATCGTGACCGGCGCATCTCAGGGAATCGGTGCCGGCGTCACAAAGGAATTCCTCAAGCGCGGATATAACGTTGTCGCCAATTCGCGCAAAATTTCAGGGTCGGCGTTGGTACAGACGGACAGGCTTGTCCTAGTCGATGGAAACATCGGCGAGGCGGCAACTGCCGCGAAGATTGCCGCAACGGCCGTGAACACCTTCGGCTCGATCGATGCCCTGGTCAATAACGCCGGCATCTTCTTTACGAAGCGGTTTACGGACTACACGGCCCACGATTTTGAACAGCTCTACGAAACGAATCTGAAGGGTTACATCTATATCACCCAGCTTGCAGTGAAGCAGATGCTTGCGCAAAAGACCGGGGGGAGCATCACTGGCATCACGACGGCGATGGTGGAGCATCCCATCGCCGGAGTCAACGCTTCCATCCCGATGGTCACGAAGGGTGGTCTTGAGGCGATCACACGCAGCCTGGCCATGGAGTACGCGAAAGAGGGCATCCGCTTCAATGCAGTCGCTCCAGGCATTGTTGATACACCGATGCACGCAGATCATCCAGACGAGTTCTTGAAAGGTCTGTCCCCCATGGGAATGATTTCGGACGTGGAGGACATTGTCGAAGCGGTCGTTTATCTAACTGAGGCTCGTCATGTTACCGGGGAGGTGCTGCATGTGGACGCAGGTGCGCACAACGGCAAATGGTAAGCCCGGGCGGTTCGCAGCCGGTCAGCGCGGAGCGCCGACTGCTGGACCTTGGGATTGTGCTCCCCAATGCTCCCCACCCGCTTGGCGCATACGTCGAGGCAGTCCAGTCAGGCAGCCTGCTCTTCCTCAGCGGAATGCTACCGATTAAGGACGGCAAGCCTCAATACATCGGGCGTCTAGGCAAGGAACTCGATGCAAATGCGGGCCGTGATGCCCTGCGAACCGCGACCTTGAATGCTCTCTCCGCTGCGAAGCAACATCTGGGGTCCCTGGATCGTGTGAGTAAGGTCATTCGTGTAGGAGTCTACCTAGCCACTTCTGGAGATTTTTACAACCAGCCGATCGTTGCGGACGCGGCGTCGGAGCTTCTCAGGGATGTATTTGGAGAAGGCAAGACATCGGTTAGGTCGGTCATCGGAGTAGCAAGCTTGCCTTTGGGTGTGCCGGTCATCCTTGAAGTGACGTTCGAAATCAATAACTAAGAAAGCGGGAAGCTCATATGTTCAGGTACGTCGACGCCATCCTTGCCGGGATCTTGTTGCCAGCACTCCTCGTGGCAGGAATCACGCCGTTTCCGTCCGACTTTCACACCCAAATGGTTCCGACGAATGGCAGCAACCTCTATGTCCGAGTCGGCGGCAAGGGTCCGGCCGTGGTGCTGTTGCACGGCTTCGGCTTTACGGGTGATATGTGGGCCCCCCTGGCAATTATTCTGGCCAAGGATCATACCGTGATCGTTCCCGATCTGCGCGGCATGGGTATGTCTGATCACCCCGATACCGGCTACACCAAGAAGAACCAGGCGATCGACATTGCCGGCGTCATGGATGCGCTCAAGGTCCAGAAGGCAGACCTGGTCACACATGACATCGGCAATATGGTCGGATTTGCGCTGGCTGATCAATATCCAGACCGGGTCACACGCTGGGTGGTGATCGATGCACCGCTGCCCGGAATAGGCGATTGGGACAACATCGTTCGCAGCCCGATGCTGTGGCACTTCGATTTCCGAGGTCCTGACGAAGAGCGTCTGGTGCAGGGCCGGGAGCGCATCTACCTCGATCGCTTCTGGAACGAGTTGTCCGGAGACCCCAAGAAGATCAATGAAGATACGCGGAAGCACTTTGCCGCCCTGTACGCACGACCGCATGCGATGCATGATACCTTCGAGCAATTTGGGGCACTCCGCCAGGACGCCGCCGACAACAAGGCGTTGCTCGCCAAGGGCGGCAAGATCACCATGCCGGTGTTTGCCATCGGTGCCGAGAAGTTTTTCGGCAAGAACATGGAGGATCATATGCGGTTCGCGGCTAGCAACGTCACGGGCGGCATCGTGCCCAACTCCGGACACTGGATCATGGAGGAGAATCCACAAGCCACCATCAAGTTGGTTACAGATTTCCTCGCCAAGTAGGCTTATTCGCAAAACAGATGGGGGGTACCAAGATGGCAAATCGAGTGCACTCAAAAGCGTGGACGGGAAATCGACTGACCTCGCGATTGGGACTGCAATACCCGATCATTCAAGGCCCACTCGGAGGCTTGTCCTCGCAGCGGCTTACGGCGGCGGTTTCGAACTATGGGGGGCTCGGATCGTTCGGAGCTCATGGCCTAAAACCCAACGCTATCCGCAATGTCATTCGTGAGATGAAGGGCCTTACGCCAAAGCCATTTGCAATGAACCTGTGGGTTTCAATGGAAGACGAAGGAGCCTACACTACAACAGAAGAGGCCTTTCACCGCGGCCTCTCTCCTCTGAAAAGACATATTGAAAGTGTAGGAGGAGCCACCCCCTCGTATAGCCCATACGAATCGATTCGCTTTGAAGATCAGGTCCAGGTTCTGCTGGACGAAGGGATTTCTGCATTCAGCTTTATTTATGGCATTCCCTCCGAGCAAATTCTGGATGAGTTCCGGCGCAAAGGAGTCGTGCTGATTGGAACGGCGACCACCGTGGACGAAGCGATCGCCCTGGAACAAGCGGGCGTGGACGTAATTGCGGCCTCCGGTTTTGAGGCGGGCGGACATCGTGGCTCTTTTCTGCAACCATCCGAAGATTCTCTGACAGGAACGATGGCACTCGTGCCGCAGGTCGCCGATGCCGTGAAGCTTCCAGTCGTCGCTGCAGGCGGGATTGGCGACGCGCGCGGAATTATGGCAGCCTTTGCTCTTGGAGCCGAAGGCGTGCAGATGGGAACTGCCTTTCTCGCATGCGAGGAGTCGGGAGCGAGCAAGCTTCATCGCGAGGCGCTCCTTAGCGGTCAAGCCAGGCAGACTGCTCTTACTCACGGATTTACCGGCAGGCTTGCTCGCGGTATCAAGAACCGCCTTCTCGATATACTCAACCAAAAAGATATAGAGATCCTGCCTTACCCACTTCAACGGGCACTGGTGCGGCATATATCGATTCCGGCCGAGAAGGCAGGGAAGCCTGAATTGCTTCCTCTCTGGGCGGGACAGAGTGCCAGCCTATCGCATTGCGCAAATGTACGCGCACTACTCGACACGCTTGTGCAAGAGATTTCTGATGTTGGCGATGTTGTCCAGAGTTGGAGCATTCAACGCCGACAAGCTTTGGCGCAAGAAAAAGAACCTGAGGGCCGCATAGGCTTGCGAGCTAAATCAGAAAGCAAAAGGAGATTCACATGAGTCAGACAACCAGCAGTTCGAAACAACAAAAGAATGATGCCTCTGCCACAAAAGTCGACCTGAAGTTCGAGGTTGCGATCGTCCCCGTCGCGGACGTCGACCGTGCAAAAACGTTTTACACAAAGCTCGGATGGCGGGTCGATGACGACATCGCTAATGGCGACGACTTTCGCGTCGTTCAGCTAACGCCGCCGGGGTCTGCATCCTCCATTTCGTTTGGTAAAGGAGTCACGGATGCTGCACCCGGCTCGTTCCGGGGAGGACTGATCGTCTCTGACATTGAGGGGGCTCACAAGGACTTCGTGGCCAAAGGTATCGATACGACCGAAGTGTTTCACGGCTCGCCGTTCTCCCCGGCAGGACGGATCAGCGGGCCGGACCCCGAGCGCAAGAGCTACAGCTCTTTCGTCGCCTTCCAAGATCCTGATGGTAACGCGTGGATCGTCCAGGAGGTTACGCGCCGGGCGCCGGGTCGGATCGATCCCACGACGACAACCTTCGGTTCGGCAAACGATCTGGCGAGTGCTCTACGGCGTGCGGCGGCCGCCCACCACAAGTTCGAGAAGCGCACCGGGCAGCCCGACGCAAGCTGGCCCGACTGGTATGCAAAATACGTGGCAGCGGAGCAGGCAGGGGACGAACTGCCGAAGTAGCTGCTATGAAAACAGTGGTTGTTGAACGGAGGGGTGAAAACGCGAAAGAAGCATGAAGGAATGACAAGATCTACCTTTCAAGCCTTGGCGACGATAGCGGTTCTGCTCACCACGATCCTTGGCTTGGATGCGCAAGGAAGGACGGAATTTATGGAACAGCAGGTGTCTTATCGTACGGTGATGGTCGAGGGGGTATCCATCTTCTACAGAGAGGCGGGGCCAACGGGAGCACCTTCCATTCTTTTGCTGCACGGCCTCCCATCCTCGTCTCGGATGTTCGAGCCTCTGCTGAGGCGGCTTGCGAGTAACTACCATCTGGTTGCTCCCGACTATCCGGGGTTTGGACACAGCGATTGGCCCGATCCAACACAGTTCGCCTACACATTCGACCACATCGCACGAGTGATGAACGGCTTCACAGAAGCTCTCGGCTTATCGCACTACACACTTTATATGCAGGATTATGGTGGACCGATCGGCTTTCGCATGGCTTTGGTACATCCGGCGCGGGTGCAGGCTCTCATCGTGCAGGATGCAGTTGCCCATAACGAAGGCCTCGGCGCGAATTGGGCGACACGGCGCTCATTTTGGGCGGACCGGCCTACTAATGAAGAAGCGTTGCGCAAAAACCTTCTATCGCTTCAAACGACAAAGACACGCCATATCGGAGACGACCCCAACGTTGAGCTCTATGATCCGGATCTTTGGACCGACGAGTATGCTTTTCTGAATGCGCCAGGGCAGGCGCAGATTCAAAGCGATCTCTTCTATGACTACCGCACCAACGTCGACGCCTATCCAAAGTGGCAGGCATGGATGAGGAAAACGCAGCCAAGACTGCTCGTCATCTGGGGCAAGCATGACCTCTCCTTCGATCTCGGCGAGCCGGAACGATATGGCAAGGATGTCCCTAACGCTGAGGTGCATATACTCGACGCCGGACATTTCGCGCTCGATACCAAGGCAAATGAGATTGCTGCCCTGGTGCGGGATTTCGTAAGCAAGCAGCAGTAGGAGATACTCAATGAGCCACGGAGCTGGCGGCGTAAGCTGTAAGGGACCGCTGCTCAAATGGTTCCTATAATTCTATGCAGAAAAAGCCGACAACCCGGCTCGGACTTTCGTGCGTTCGCGCTACCGGCAGCAACATGAAGAGTGCGCATGGCCATAAGCAACACAGGAAGAAAAATTCGCTGAGAGATGTCATTCTGGGTGGACAGGATGGACTGGTCAACATGTTGGGTATCGCTCTTGGCGTCGTAGCGGCCGGCGGATCGAATCGTGTTTTAGTTGTGACCGGAATTGCAGCGGCCATCACGGAATCGATCTCAATGGGCGCAGTAGCGTATACGTCGTTTGGTTCGGAGCGCGATTTTTACTTGGCGGAGAGAGAAACCGAACAAAGTGAGATCTCATCGGACCCTGAGGAAGAACGTGAAGAAATCAGGGGAATCTACGCAACGAAGGGTTTCAGCGGGCCGTTGCTCGATGATGTCGTTTCGACCATCACTTCGAATCGGGAGACTTGGGTTGGCACGATGATGGACGAAGAACTGCATTTACAGCCCATCGAAGAGCAGAGTCTGCTGCGTAGCTCAGTGATTGTCACCGTTGCAACTCTAATCGGTCATTTAATCCCCTTGATGCCTTTTCTGGTCGTCACCGGTACATCGGCTGTGGTTGCCGCGATAGCTCTGAGCGGCGTGACCCTCTTTGCGGTTGGAGCATATTCCGCGAAAACTTTGATTGGTGACTGGCGCAAGAGTGGCCTGCAAATGCTGATAATTGGTCTCGGCGCCGCTGCGCTTGGATTCGTGATCGGCCGCTTGTTTCAGTCAGCCGGTGGTTAACGCAACCCATAACATTGGTCTTTAACGACGCAACTAAGCGCTCAGTCACCCTCCAAAGATTCGAGCGTCATATTCAACAAGTCGTCAATCATTGCGCGCAGTTCTGCTGAATTTTTGCTGACGAGCTTGAAGCCTCGAACCGAACTTGTGAGGATATGTGCAATCTGCTTTGCCGAAAGATTCTTTATCGGCGAGCCCTTGACCAGCGGCTGCAAGATCGGTGTAATGAGAGCCTGGAATGAGGCATAGCTCTGTTCCATGGTCTCTCGTGCGAATCCGAAACCGCAGTCCAAAAGCTCCTTCGCTTCTTCAGAACCCATGATCGTGTCGAAGGGTCGAACGGTCCAGACTTCAAAAGCAGATTTCAGCTTTTCCTTAGCCGATTTGCTGGAACGGCCGAGCGCTTGGCGGATCTCTTCGAGTCTGTGATTGCTGTTGTGACGAACGACGGCGGTGAACACATCCTCTTTCTTATTAAAGATCAGATACAAGGCAGGCCGGGAGATTCCGGCGGCGTCAGCGATGTCTCCCATGGTGACGCGTTTGTAACCGAATTTGAGGAATACGGACCACGCAGCGCTCAGGATTTTTTCCTGCTTATCAGAGGTCATAAAAATTCATTTGACATATTTCGTCTAATTGTCAGACTTAGACAAGTATATACAAAATGTCAGAGTGACAGAAAGGACGACCATGCAGTTTCAAGAACTTGGGAATACGGGTGTGCTGGTTTCCCGGCTTTGCCTGGGAACTATGACTTTCGGCGGCTCGGGGGGAGTTTTCGACGTGATGGGCGCCCTCGGTCAGAGTGAAGCAGACCTGCTCGTGAATCGGGCGCTTGAATCAGGCGTCAATTTTTTCGATACCGCTAACGTCTATTCACTCGGTGAATCCGAAAAGCTTTTAGGTAAGGCCCTGGGTTCTAAGCGCAATGACGTGGTGCTCGCGACGAAAGTGTTTGGCCGGATGGGCCCTGGCGCTAACGAGGTTGGCCTGAACCGGTTGACCATTTTCCACGAAGTCGAAAACAGCCTGAAGCGACTCGGGACAGATTACATTGATCTCTATCAGGTCCATGCTTTCGATACGCTGACTCCGATCGAAGAGACACTTCGCGCGTTCAACGACCTTGTCCGCCAAGGCAAAGTTCGTTAGTCCGCTTGCCGGCGGTTTCCTTTCCGGCAAATTCACGCGCGGCGGGGCCAAAGAAGGGGATGCACGGCGGATGAAGTTCGATTTTCCGCCAATCAACGTGGAAAAAGCCTATGACATCGTCGATGTTCTGAAGAAAGTGGCCTCCCGGCACGAAAGGGCGACTGTCGCCCAGGTCGCGTTGAGTTGGCAGCTTCACCAAAGTTACGTCACGAGCGTGATCATCGGTGCCAAGAAAGAATCTCAGCTGATCGACAACCTCGACGCAGCGAATCTGAAGCTGACTGCGGAAGATCTGGCCGAGATCGATGCGGCGAGCAAGCCGGCCCTGATTTATCCGAATTGGATGTTCGGTTTCCAACAAGCGGATAGACTCCCGGGAACAATTCGTGACTTTTCCGCTGCAATGAAGCCCACGGTGTAAAGGCATAAAACCGGAACAAAACCCATTCGATTGGCGAATGGGGCCGGGCGGATCGAAGATGCCGGGCGCGGACGCCTATGCCACATCGAAGCAATGCACCATTGCCAGGGCGCTGACATTTGCTCGCGAAAAACGCGGGTTTGCTGTCTACAATTCCAAATGAAGAGGGAGGCAATCAGGTCGCTCGTTTTTCACACGCTCCACGTATAGGAGCAACTGACTTTGCCTTATTTAGATTTTTCCTCGCTGTCCGGGTTCACGCGCTCGGCGGCTTGAAACCCGATGCGGCTGTGAGTGCCGTCACAAAAGGGTTTGGTTGATGAGGCTCCGCAGCGACACAACGCGATCTTTTCCCGGCCCTCAGTTGAAACCTGGCCACCCGCAGTGTCATAGAACCCAATCCTCAATGCTTCAACATCATTAAGTTCTTCAGGCATTGATCTAAATGGGAGCGAAAAGCGGCTAACTTCTGCTTGCTAAATCCGGCCAACATTCCCTTTTCAATATCTCGAATCGCTTCATGACTCTTCGCTAGAACTCGTTTTCCTTTCTCTGTTAAAGCAATTTGAATGATCCTGCCGTGGTCTACATCATCCGTTTTGTCGATAAATCCTCCGTCGTGGAGAAGTCCAACAATGCGAATCATTGTCTGTGGAGTTACAAAGCATCTTTTCGCCAATTTAGCATTGGAGGCTGTGCTTTCTTGTTCGATCGCAAACAGCACTGCATACTGGGGCGTGGTCAGCCCTTGCTTTTTCAATGCATTGTCCATGACGATGCGTAATTCTTGCTGAACCCGCTTAACCTGATAGCCAGCAAAACCATAAATATCGCTATTCATTTTTTATCCAATTGTATATAAGCACGCTGATATAATATAAGCATGCTTACGAAGGGGGTCAAATGACTACAATCGATCCGAAGAGCAAAATCGTTACTCTTATCAATACGTTTACAGTTAAGCCTGAACATCAGGATGCTTTAATCGCGAACCTTAATAAGGCGACCGAAGAAGTGATGAGCGGGTTTGCGGGATTCATCTCGGCAAATATTCACAAAGGATTAGAGCCCAATAAGGTAGCCAACTATGCGCAATGGCAGTCCAAGGAACATTATATGGCCGTGCTAAGAAATCCAGTAGCTATGGCACATATGAAGGAAGCGGCTTCTTTGGCGGAACAGTTCGAGCCGATTTTATATGAAGTCATCTCATCGCATGGAACGCAGTCTTGAGAGAAAGAGGCGAATTATGACACGTGACCAACTCGTAGCCCGCCTAAGAAGGGCGGGCGAACTGGATATTTCAGGCGAAGACCAGGCGGAAATCGATTCGTACTTCGACATGACTAAGTTCCGTTTCCACGCTCCGGATGGTTTCGAGACGGACTACGCCGGCCTCACCGACTATTTCAAGGCCATTCGAACGGCGTTCGACGATCGCTCAATTCGTCGAGGCATCATCGTCGCCGAAGGTGATTACGTCGCCTGCCAAACGTGGATCGAGGGGAGATTTGTCCGTGAGTTCACGCAGTCACCGGTCGGCCCTCTCCCTCCTAACGGCCAACGCGTAGTCTGGGACCTGATAAACATCTTTCGGTTCGACGATCAGGGCCGGGTCGTCGAGGAATGGGTACGGACCGATAACAGGAGTTTTCTTCGTCAGCTTGGCGCCCAAGGAAAGTAGTGGCAACCTAGACTTCCGCTGCGCCCCCTACGGGATCGGATTGATAAAACCGCGCCGCAGCCGGCCAAAAGATCGACTAGATGTCAAACTGAGGCCTACCCGTTCGTCAAGCTGAACTGAAGAGTCCTAATCGGAAATACCTTAGTTTTTTGCCTTGACCGTACAAATGTACGGTATTGTATGCTGTGATCTATGTCGCGCCAATTCCATCCGCCAGCGCCCGAAGAACCGCCATTTGATGAGGGAGCTCTCAAGGACATCCGTCGTAACCTCTCGATGCTGAGCGTTCCTTCGCTTCGTAATGAATACCGTCGGCTGCACAAACAGTGCGAGACGATTGGCGACAAGCTGCCGTCGCCCAGGGTCGTTCAAGAGTTCGTGCAGGTTTACCAGCAGCTCTGGAAGTGGCGCGCATTGCGTTAGCGTTTCGCGGGAATTGGGCCATGTTCTTGGAAAGGATACAGGATGAATAGAATCTCAGTTTTTACGTCAGGGAAACCGGTCAAGGAATTCTCAGGAGTATTGGAACGGAAGGAAGACGACGTACTTCAAGCTAGGCCAATTCGTGGCAAGTTCGAGGAACCGGCAGAAATCCTACTGGAGCTAATCGACCCTGTTTCAAAAGGGTTGTCGCAGACGTCAATCGACGGCAAGCGGTATAAGCTGGCCGACCTGATGCCCGACGGAACATTTTTAGCAGTTCCCGATTTCAAATAAAGAAATCTCTCAGAGAACGGCTTTTCCCGTCATCATTCCGGCGATTTACCTTCGATTTTCGACCCGCCCCCCATCCGTGCTCCCATCCGCGCGCCACAGCATCCGTGCGCCCCAGAACGGTTGTGCGCCAAGTTCAAAGTCCGACCCGCAAAGTGTGAAAGCAGACTGGGCCGCGCTCACCGGTATCCGCTGGAGGATTTCCCGCGAGTTTGGGAGCGACAGAAAAAGTCGCCGTTAGTTCTGTCACAGTGTGCCGTGTCGGCGTGTCTCACTTATATGGGCAAGGTCATCATCGACCTCAGGCGTTAAGGAAAGGAACCCATCATGAAACGGCTCGACAATAAAGTTGCGATAGTGACAGGCGCTTCAAAAGGAATGGGAGCGAGCATTGCAAAAGCTTTCGGGGCGGAAGGCGCGGCAGTGATCGTGAATTACGCGCGCGATCAAGCGGGCGCGGAACGGGTGGTGCGCGAAATCACCGGCAAAGGCGGGCGAGCCATCGCCGTGCAAGGTGACGTGGCGCAGAGGTCCGACGCGCAACGCCTCGTCGCGGAGACCAAAAATGCCTTCGGCCGCCTGGATGTGCTCGTGAACAACGCAGGGGTCTTCTCGTTTGCGCCCTTCGAGCAGTTCAGCGAGCAGGAATTTCACCGTCAGTTCAACACGAATGTGCTGGGCGTGTTCCTCATGATCGAAGCCGCTTTGCCGGCCTTCGGGGCGGAAGGCGGCAACATTATCAACATCGGATCGACGGCCAGTGTTGCTGCCTACCCGACCCTTTCGATCTACGTGGCAACAAAGAGCGCTGTAAATGGCTTGACGCGCGTGCTCTCAAAAGAGTTCGGCCCCAGAAAAATCCGCGTTAACGCTCTCAATCCCGGTGGAACCGAAACGGAGGGTGCGCATGCGGCGGGCGTCATGGGAACGGAGTCTAAGAAGCAGCTGATCGCGAGTACGCCGTTGGGTCGCGTTGGCCAACCTGAGGACATCGCGCGCGTGGCCGTATTTCTTGCCTCGGATGATGCGGGCTGGCTCACGGGAGAAATCATCTTCGCGAACGGCGGCAACATGTAAAACGACTTCAGGAGAACACCAGAAATGAGCGCTTACCTGATATTTACACGCAAGCAGACCCTCGATGAGGCGGAGTTGAATATTTACTGGGATAAGATCCGGGCAACCTTCGCGGGCCATCAGGTCAAGATCCTCGTCAACTACGGCCGTTATGAGGTTTTGGAGGGCGACACCATCGAAGGCATCGTGATCGCGGAATTCCCGAGCTTCGAGGCGGCCAAGGCATGGTACGAGAGCCCTGCCTATCAGGCCATCCGGCATCACCGCCTTAAGGGAGCCATCTATGACGGTCTGGTTGTGCTGGGCGTGTAGATGGGGAAGGCAATATGAGCGGTGCAAGAATCCCATAACGCCAAGGTGCGCTGACCACGGCAAACCAATTGCCCGATCAGGATTCAGCAGAACCCTGGTCGGGGCTGACAAAAACAGACGAAAAGGGGAAAGCCATGATTATTGACCATATTTACCTACCCGTCTCGGATCTGAATCGGTCGAGCGAATTCTTCAGGAAGCTGCTTGAGCCGCTTGGCATCGATATGGCCTACAAGTTCGAGGGAGTTCTCGGGTTTGCCATCAACGGAGAGCCGGGCTTCTGGCTGAAGAACGGCGAGATCGCCAAAGACCTTTACGTCGCATTCCCCGCCAAGAGCGCGGACGCTGTCAGGACCAGCTACAAGGCAGCTATAGACGCAGGAGCTACTTCGAAGAAGGAACCGAGCCTTCGACCGGAATGGCGCGCCGACTACTTCGCGGCAAACATCTGCGACCCGGACGGATACAACATCGAGATTGCCTACAAGCCTTGGCTCTACAAATCTGTGAGCAATGTCGACTTGGTGCGAAATATAGACATCGCTTACCAAGCTGGACCCGACAACCCGTTGTGGGAGAGTTTTCTTAGTACCCACAGCGAAGACGTCAAAGTCCTCTGGCCCGGCCGGCCGCAGCCAACTGTGGGGCTCCATAAACACGACGTCGATTGCCGCGAGTTCCTGGCGGCCTTCGACAACCGCCTCGCCACCAACCCCTACAAAATCCTCTTTGGCGAAGGCGAATACACCTGTTCAGTGGTCGACTGGACCGTGACGATGAAGGGGCCAACTCCGGGCGCTGACGGCAAGATGGTTCCGCCAACAGGCAAGACGGCGCGGCTGGAACTCTGCTTCGTCACCACATGGAAAGATGGCAAAATCCTAGAGGAGCGGATTTTCTACGACGCTGGTGAGCTCATGCGGCAGCTTGGCTTGTTCGAGGAAAAACGAGCATCATGACGCGGACGGGCACGTAGTAAAGAAGGAACCGAGCCTTCGCCTGGAGATGAGAAATGACGATCAATAACCCGCTGGCTGACAACTCACCCCACCACGAGGATCAAGACCTTGTACTGCGCGCCCGGTCGGGAGATCGCAATGCGCTCGAAGACCTGGTCCGGCGGCATCAAGCGTGGATCCACAACATCGCCATTCGCATGCTCTACCATCCGCAGGATGCTGAGGACGCGACGCAAGAAATCCTCATCAAAGTGCTGACCCGGCTCTCTTCGTTTGAGGGCCGGAGCAGCTTCCGCACTTGGCTCTACCGCATTGTGTTCAACCATGTGCTCAACATGAAGCGCGGGCGGGTGGAGGCGCAGCGAGCGACTGTCGATTTCGCCTCCTACGGCGCGGCGCTCGACGCCATGCCGGACCTGGAGCTGGCCGATCCCAATGGCACATCGGCAGACACTGACTTGCTGGTGACCGAGGAGATGCTCTCCTGTACTACTGGAATGCTTCTCTGCCTTGACCGCGAGCAGCGCTTGACCTTCATTCTCGGTGCAATCTTCGATGTAAGCGACACCGTTGCCGCTGAGTTGTTGGAGATCACTCCCGACAACTTTCGCCAACGCCTGGCCCGTGCGCGGCGGGACCTGCGCAACTTCATGAACGACAAGTGCGGACTGGTGAACCAGGCGAACCCCTGCCGGTGCGCCAAGAAGACTCGCGGCTTCATGCAGGCGGGTTACATCGATCCCGAGAATCTCCTCTTCGCCCGCGAACGAATCCGCGAGGTGCGGCAAGCCGCACCAAAGGTGCATGAGACTATCAACGCCCTGGACGGAAAATGCGCGGAGATCTTCCGTGGACATCCCTTCTATCAGCCGCCAGACCTGGTGCCCATGCTGCGGCGGCTGGTCGAGAGCCCCGATCTTAAACTCAAGAGCTGAGCCTAGATCCACTGGCTCTCACTTCCACCCAACGCGCGAAGGCCAATGCAAAACGCTTGGGTGAGGCAGGGACCGCCCGAGCAATCCGAATTACGCGACGCGGCAACGCGGCGGGAACGTCTTCGTCATTTTTTGCGCTTGCCGTCAATTCCGGAGGTCGGATTTCAGAGGGAGGTGCGGGCGCTCACGCCTGCCGTGGCTATTTCTCGACTCTACACTTGTCCGAAACCGCCGTCGACGAACAACTCCGCGCCGGTAATGAAGCTGCTGTCGTCGGAAGCGAGAAACGCCACCGCCTTGGCTATTTCGGACGCTTTGCCCAAACGGCCGAGCGGAACGGCGTTAGCGAGCATCTTTAAACGCTGCTCGCCAACTTCGGAAGAACCTAATAATTGGTTCAGGCCTGGCGTATCGGTCGCGCCGGGACTCACCGCGTTGACGCGGATGTGCCGACCCTTCAGATCTGTTGCCCACGTTCGCGCGAATGATCGCACGGCGGCTTTGGTCGCCCTATAAACGCTGTTCGAAGGTAATCCCTTGCTGCCAACGACAGAAGCGTTCAGAACGATCGCTCCTCCTTCGGACATCAATGGGAGGCCTTCTGCACGGTAAACAGAACCGCCTTGACGTTGACGGCGAAGATCGAATCGAACAAGTCTTCGGTGATTTCGCCGAGCGGAGCATACTTGGCCATCCCGGCATTGACGAACAGAATATCCAACCTGTTCTTCTCGCTCTTGATGCGCTCAAAGACGCGATCGAGATCGGAAAGTTTCGCGACATCACCCGCGATGCCCGCCGCATTCGGCCCAAGCTCTTTAACGGCGGACTCCAATTCTGCGGTTCGACGACCCGTAATGTAAACAAAGGCACCTTCGGAGACAAATTCCTTCGCGGTGGCTAGGCCGATACCGCTGTTGCCCGCCGGTGATGAGCGCGACTCTACCTTCAAGCTTTCTCATGATTTTCCTCCTGGCGAGCGTTACGTTTGAAGATCAGCAAAGTCGAAGTTGCGGACGCGTACAGGCGATTGTTCGCGTCGACGAGCGTGGCTTCGGCGAAAGCGGCGCGCTGGCCAATGGACAGCAGGCGACCCTCGGCGCGGATCGGGCCGGTGTTGCGGGTGATCGGTTTGTGATATGCGACCTTTAGTTCGAGCGTCGTGTAGGCCTGAGTCGCAGAAAGCCGGGAATGCGCTGCGCAACCACAGGCAGAATCAAGCAGCGCGGCAGCATACCCACCATGCACGCTGCTCCTCGACGTTGCGCGAGCGATGTTCATGGATCAGCATCCAACCCGATACCCGATACAGTGTCCCCTGGCCTGAATGGCATCGTACATCTGATCTAAGTGGTGGTCGAGAGCATATGTGGCACGGACCGATCACGAAAAGACCATGGCGGCTCTTGCCGAGTTCGTTAACCAGCATTCCGAGCACGTCGAACTGCTCGACTGCCCGCCGAGTACGTTCGTAATCGCCTTCCGGATCGGAGAACCTTCGCTCAACGCAACAATAATGGGACCGATCGGTCTCATTACTGATCTTCCCGGTGTCCAGCTTCGTCGGACGCGGCGATCGCATAAAGAGTGAAGTCGCCGATCGTGTCTGCCTCAACTTCCGCCACGATCCGCTGGCGGGTCTTTTCGCCCTTGCTCATTAACCAATTCCCTCAACCCATTAGCAGAAGACCCAGCAATGCCGCGTGGAGACCGAACATCCAGAGCCAAGCTATGATGCAGAAAATGTTCGCTTCGATGATTCGTCAAGAAGCTGCGAGAATCCTGGAGAAGGCGATTGCCTACTTCAAGGTTCACGGCACCGGCGGCGCCGGCATCGCCGATCTCATGAAGCACGTCGGCCAGACTACCGGCGCGCTGTACAGCCACTTCGAGTCAAAGGACGATCTGTTCGCTCAAGCCGTTTACCACGAGTTGGAGAAGCTCGAATTCAGGCTGTTTCAGATTTTCAGGCGCGAGGGTAAGTACGCGCTACAGACCATGATCGAGCAGTATTTCGCCGAAGACACTTTTCTGGAGATCGGTGACGGATGCGTTTTCACCTCGCTCAGCACAGACATGCAGCGTGCCGCGCCCGGTTACCGCAAGCGATTTGAAAACTACACCGTCCGCATCTACGAGCTTTTCTCCACCGCCATACACGAGCAGTTTCCCATGCTCTCCAAAGAGGAGTGCCACAAAAAGGCCCTGTTCCTCTATTCGGCTTTAGTCGGAACCATGTCGATGGCTCGAACGATGAAAGACCTGAACCTCGCTTACCAGGTTCTGGCGGCCGGGAGAAAAGCGCTCATCGAAGATTTTGTCGCACCCGAAAATCGGACGCCTCTCCGAGAAGCTACCCTTGTGAACGTCTAACCCAATCTCTCCCCACTTAATTGGAACTGGCACTATCTCTCCCCTCCGCGGGCGGGCCATTATGCCGTTGGCGGTGTCGCTGACAATGGCGAAAATGAATTTCACGCTGCCTGTATGCCTGGCAGTTCTCGCGACGTCGCCATTTGTCGCAATTGTCGGATACGAGACGAACCGCACGCGTGTGCCCGGAAGCGCACGCGTGCGCGGTTCGTCCAGTGAATTCGGTAGCAGGGCAAGAGCCGTTACTCGAGGACGGCGCGCGGTTCGAGAAACGCTTCTATTCCGTACGCACCGAATTCCCTGCCGATGCCGGAGTGTTTGAATCCGCCGAACGGCGCCTGCTGATCGTCAAACATGCCGTTGATGGCTACGCGGCCGGCAAGGAGTTGAGAGGCCACGCGGCGGGCGCGTTGCACGTCCGTTCCGCTCACGTAAGCGTGGAGACCGAAGCTCGTATCGTTGGCTATCCTGATTGCATCCTCATCTGTTTCGTATGTGATGACACAGAGCACTGGGCCGAAAATCTCTTCCCGGGCAATCGTCATGTCATTTGTGACATTGACAAACACCGTAGGCTTCACAAAGTGACCCGCCTCGAGACCGCGTGCGTGACCCTCGCCGCCGGCCAGCACTTCAGCGCCTTCTTCGATGCCTTTGCGAATGTAGGATTGAACTCGCTCGCACTGCTTCTGCGTAACCATAGGCCCGACTGCGGTCTTTGGATCGGCCGGATCACCGACTGGAAAGGCGGGCATGGCGTTCAAGATTGCCCGCTTGACTGCGTCGAATCGGCTCTTCGGCACGAGCAGTCGCGTCCCTGCCACGCACGCTTGACCGCTGTTCATGAATGAGATGGCAAGCGCCATAGGAATTGCTTTTTCGAGCACCGCGTCATCGAGCAATATGTTGGGCGACTTGCCACCCAGTTCGAGCGTGACGCGTTTCATCGTCGCCGCGCCGTCCCGCATGATGCTCTTGCCGACGGGAGCCGAACCCGTGAACGAGATCTTGGCCACGTCGGGATTGCGCACCAACTCGGCTCCGACTACATCACCACGGCCGATGACGACGTTGCAAACCCCTTTCGGCAGGCCTGCCTCGTGCACACAATCGAGCCATACTTGCGTCTGCAGAGCGCTCAGCTCACTCGGCTTTATGACTACCGTACAACCGGCGGCGATTGCCGAGGCAAGCTTGGCAGAAAGAAACAGCCCATTGCCGTTCCAGGGCGTAATCAGACCGGCAACTCCGACCGGCTCTAAGGTGACGGTCGTCTTGCCCCAGCTCCGAGTCAACGGCAGTTCCTGGAGTGCCTTCTCGGCCGCGAGGAATGCGTTGGCGCCTCCCTGTATCAACAGCCCGCAGAACTGGACCACGCCGCCGTACTCCTCGACCATTGTCTCGGTCAGATCCCTAATCCGCGCCGCGACTACTTCGTGCAGCCGGCGCAAGATCTTACTCCGCTCTTCCTTCGTCGTCCGGCTAAAGCTCACGAATGCGCGCTTGGCCGCGGCGATGGCACTTCGCGCATCCTCTTCGTCAGCCAGTGTTATCTGGGCGATCACTTCGGCGCGAGTCGGGTTGATGATATCCATGACCTCGCGGCCGTGGGATTCAACGAATGCCCCATCGATGTAGTGCTTCGTGATTGTTTTCACTGAGGTGATTGTTTTCATCGTGTTTCTCCTTTGTATGAGGATGTACGAAACGCAGTGTGATGACTGCGCGTGAGCGCACTTTCTTCCGCCATTCACATGTGCGCATCGCCTTCTACTACCGCTGATCTGATCTTAAGCAAGCATTCGTATCTGATCTATTACATGAAGCTGGTACTCAGGCTGTATCGGCCGCGCCGGCACGCTCGCTATCGCCGACCCGGCGTAGCGAGCGTGAAGGGCAGGCTAAAATCGGAAGTAAATTCCTACGGAAGGTTGTGCGAGGTGGGTAACTTTGTCGGGATCCAAACTCGAAAGCTTCAAGTCCGGTGCCTTGTAAACCAAACCGCGATACTCGGCCTTAAAACCAAGGTGGCTGTTGACAGCGAAGTCGACTCCACCGCCATAGACGAATGCGGCTTTGGCCTGCCGGTCGATGCCTGGGTTGTTGCCCTTGGCATCATCGGTTGGGTTGAAAATCAACGCTCCTGCGCCAGCGAGGACATAGGGTGCGACGCCACGAATATGCGCTGGAATGTGTGCGACGAATGCTCCGGTTATCTCGTGAAAATCAGAGCGTATTGAGGCATGACCAAACGATCCGAAGCTGTTCAAGGTGTTCTGTGTATAACCGTAATTGCCTTCAACTCCCGCCCAGCTATTGAACTGATACGAATATCCCACAAGGAATCCACCCGACTGCGTCGTGTGCTGAGATAACAGCCCTGCATTGGTGTCCTTCGTTATCAAAGCCGTTCCCTGAATACTGATTTGGGAAGGCTGTTCCACCTGGGCCATAGCTGTTGTCGAAAAAACCGAGAATACAGCGACAGCCGCGAGAACACCCGATCGAACCTTCGTCGCAATAATTGATCTAATCATCATCTGAACCTCCATTGACTAACAGGTTGGGTACTGAAACAGGCATGTCGAAATAAACGAATAGCCAATACAAGCCGCTCACCTCCGTCGCAAAAATCGGACTGCTGCATCGCCTATCAACAGAATTCCAAAGGCCAGCAGAAGGCCGAGAAATGCGACTACGCCTATCGATTCGTACTTCATCGCCGTGTTCGATTGCACCGGAGATGCCATTAACAAAACGCTGAATAGAAAGAGGAAGTAGTGGCGATGTCAACCGGGTGTCAAAAGTGTCGGCAGCGTTGACAGCGAGTAATCACGCCGGTGCTGATGCCGGGTCCGGGCTCCGAACGAACATCAGTTCTGCCACCCACCGCCCAAAGCTTTGTAGAGGTAAACGACGCTGAGCAATTCGTTCAACTTGACCTGCCGGAGGTCCAGTTCGGCTTGAAGCAGGTCGCGATCGGCGTCAAGTGCCGTGAGTTGAGTGTCCACGCCGCCCTGGTATCGCATGTACGCTAACCTTTTCCTATCCGCAAGCACTGCCACAAGCGCCTCTTGCTCGGCTCTTGCCTCTTGCGATCTCTGGTGAGCAATCAATGCGTTGGACACCTCAGTGAATGCCGTTTGAACTGTCTTCTGATATTGCACGATCGCACTGTCGCGTTCGGCTACCGCCAACCTGACATCCGACCGGAGCCGGCCTGCTGTAAACATTGGCTGGCTCAGTTGTGGGACGAAGCTCCACGCGCTATTGGGTCCGTTGAAAAGACTGGATAATTGAGTGCTCTGCCCACCGAGAAGGCCGCTCAGGCTTAATCGCGGGAAATAGGCGGCCTTGGCCACTCCGATGTCTGCGTTTGCGGCAATCACGATCTGCTCAGCGGCGCGGATATCGGGGCGTCGTTCCAGCAAGCTGGAAGGCAATCCGGCGGGGACCTCCGGCGGCAAGAGGGCTTCATCGAAACCAGCTTTGCGCGCTATTCCGGCAGGGTCTTCGCCCAGCAGCAGCGTGACTTGGTTCTCGGTCTCCTCGATCTGCTGTTCCAAATTCGAAATCGTGACATTGGCAGTATCCACCAGTTGTTCCGCCTGACGTACATCGAGCTGAGTTGCGACCCCGTAATTGCGGCGCGACAGAGTGAGGTTCAGGGATTCCTGCCGCGTGGCGAGCGTCTGTCTGGCGATCTCCAGTTGGGCATCAAATTCGCGAAGCGTGAAATATTCTGTCGCCACGTTACTGACGAGAGTAGTAATGACTGCCTTGCGATTTTCTTCAGCACCTAAAAGGTTGGCCCGCGCCGCCTCGGTTGCCCGGCGCAAACGGCCCCAGATGTCGACTTCGAATGACAGCAGATTGAGCTGTGCCTGACCCCAATTTCTGTTCTGTGATGGAACGATGACGGGAGGGAGCGGGAATGCCCCATTTCGCGAAAGCCGGGTGACATTTACATCACCGCTCGCACTGGACTGCGGAAACTGATCCGAGCGAGTGACGCCGAGATTTGCCTGAGCTGCTTCGACTCGAGTAACGGCCTGGCGCAGATCGTAGTTCTGTTCGAGCGCAGTCTTGATGAGCGCTTGCAGCTCTTCATCTCGAAACACCTGCCACCATTTGAGATCCGCCAGGGACGCCGCCTGCGCAACAGGCAGCGGTTCGGGCGCGTGGAACGTTTGTGGCACCTGCACAACCGGGCGTTGGTAATTTGGACCAACGGTGCAATTCGTGAGAAGACTCGTGGCCATCAAGGCCACGATCGCTTGATGTCTCATGTCAATCTCCTCCCTGTGGCGATGGAAGGGCCGCATGTTCGCTCCCGGCCTCGCTTGCACGGGACGAGAGTTTTTCGACGAAATAAAAAATCGACGGCACGAAGAAGATACCGATCGCGCTGGCCGCCAACATCCCCCCGATCACAGTGGTGCCCATCACCTGCCGCGCCACGGCCCCCGCACCGGATGCAGTCCACAACGGCACGCATCCCAGGATGAAGGCGGAGGAGGTCATCAAAATCGGGCGAAGACGCAGTCTTGCTCCTTCGAGAGCAGCATCCGCCAGCGGCTTGCCCTTTTCGTATTCCTCCTTTGCGAACTCCACGATCAGAATCGCGTTCTTGGCCGCCAGGCCGATCAGCATTACCAAACCGATTTGCGAGTAGATGTCGTTCTCGATCTGGACCATATAAACAGGCTCGAAGTGCGAGAGCAGAACACGGCGTAACCACAAGACGGCGAAAGCGCCGAACACCGCGACCGGAGTGCTCAACAGAACGGTGAACGGCAAACTCCAGCTTTCATAGAGCGCCGCTAAAATCAGGAAAACGAAAACGAGCGAGAACGCGAAGATGACCCATACAGGTATTCCTTCCCTGGCCTTCTGCTCTTGATACGACATGCCCATGTAATCGAAACCCATTTCGTGAGGCATGGTTTGTTTGAACACTTCTTCCAAGGCAGCCGTTGCCTGGTCCGCGCTATAGCCAGGAGCCGCGCTGCCATTGATCTGCGCCGAGCGGTATTCGTTGTAACGCATTGTGAATTCGGGTCCTTCACGCGGTACGAAGTTCGCCAGCGCAGAAAGCGGCACCATCCCACCCTGGCTGTTGCGTACGTGAAATTGACTCAGACTGTCGGAGTTCGACCGGTAACCAGCTTCGGCCTCGACATAGACTTGCCATTGACGGCCAAAATCGTTGAAGTAGTTTATAAACAGTCCCCCCATGTAAGCCTGAATCGTCCGGTACACATCGCTCAGTGCCACGCCCTGCTTCAGCACCTTGTCGCGATCGACATCGGCGAACCGTTGTGGTACATGCGGCAGAAACGTCGTGGAAATCATTCCAATTTCCGGCCGCTTGCGGGCCGCTGCGAGAAACTTGTCCAGGTTGTCCGCCAGAAATTGAACGTCGCGTCCCGCGCGGTCTTCGAGTACAAACTGGAATCCGCCGGATGTGCCGACGCCCGGAATCGCAGGTGGCGAGAAACTAAAAGCGATTCCGTCCTTAAGCTTGCTCAGTTGCTGGTTCAAACGCGTCTTGATTTCCTGAAACTGTTCCTCTCTTGTGGTCCGGTCGGGCCAGGACTTTAGTGTGACAAAGAAGAAAGCGTTGTAACTGGTGCGGACGAAACTCAGCAGGCTGAAGCCAATCACGGTCGTTGTGTATTCAACACCCGGCGTGCCGGCGAGGATCTTTTCAACCTGCTCCGCTGCCGCCGACGTCCGGTCGATCGAGGCGGAATTTGGAAGCTGCATGTTGACGTAGAGATAGCCCTGATCTTCGTCCGGCAGAAAGCTGGACGGCACCCGTCCGGCGAAGAAAATACCGGCTGCCACTGCGGCGGCGAGTAGCCCTATTGTAAGCACGCCTTTTCGAATAAGCGTGCCGGACCAGTGCACATACGCGTCTGTCGTACGCTCGAAAACACGATTGAATCCGTGAAAGAACTTTCCTGATAATCCACGGCTATCTGTCTTGGGCCGCAGGAGGAGCGCAGCAAGAGCTGGACTCAAGGTGAGGGCATTGAAGGCCGACAGGAGCACGGAGATCGCTATCGTCACAGCAAATTGCTGATAAAGCCTTCCGGTAATGCCCGGAATAAAAGCCGTCGGCACGAAGACTGACGAAAGAACGAGCGCGATGCCGACGACCGGGCCCGAGAGTTCGGCCATGGCTTTGCGTGCCGCGTCCTTTGGATTCAGGCCCTCCTCGATGTACCGTTGTACGCCTTCCACAACTACAATTGCGTCGTCCACCACCAGCCCGATGGCCAGTACCAGCCCGAACATTGAAAGCGTATTGATCGAGAAGCCAAACAGCGGGAAGAAAACGAAGGTGCCGACGAGTGATACCGGTACGGCCAGCAGGGGGATAAGTGTTGCCCGCCAGTCCTGGAGGAACAGATAAACGACAATAATGACGAGCCCGATAGCGATAAAGAGCGTCTGAACGATTTCTTTCATGCCCTCTGTAACCGCACTCGTCTGGTCCAGAGCTATCGTGTAATTCACGTCTTGCGGTAAACGCGTTTTTATCTGCGTCATCAGCGCTCTGACAGCCGCGGCCGTCTGCACAGCGTTGGAACCCGGCAACTGATAGACGCCGACAACGGCGCAGGGCCTGCCGTTCAACCGGCTAGCCATGCTGTAGTCCTGTGCGCCTAACTCGACTCGGGCGACGTCCCTTACTCGAACGACACCGCCGTTGGGAGACTCGCGGACGATAATGTTTCCAAATTGCTCGGGCGAGGTAAGACGGCCTTGAGCAAGAACGGAATAAGTGAACTCCTGGTCCTTTGGCGCCGGGTTGCCGCCCATCTGGCCCGCAGGATTCACGGTGTTTTGCGACTGGATCGCATTGACGATGTCTGTGACAGCTATCCCTAACTCCGCAAGATGGTCCGGCTTGACCCAGAGCCTCATCGCATATTGCCCTGCGCCGAATACCTGCGCATGGCCGACGCCGGGCAACCGCCCGATGGGATCGTTCAGGTTGATGTAAGCGTAGTTAGCGAGAAATTCTGCAGTGCGAGTGCCCTTCGGTGAATACAGGCCGACCAGCATGAGCGGGGCGGCGGCGGATTTTTGCACAGTCACGCCGTAGTTATTCACATCGGCAGGAAGTTGAGAAGCAGCCTGGGTCTGGCGCGACTGCGTAAGAATGAGATCGTTGTTTGGGTCGGTTTTGACGTCGAAATTTACCATTACAGTGGTTTGCGAGTTACCAGTGGCGTTCAACGAATACATGTAATTCATGTTGTCGACGCCATTGATTTGCTGTTCGATCGGTGTTGCCACGGATTGTTCCAGAGTTTGAGCATCGGCGCCCACGTATGTGGCCAGGAGTTGAATCTCTGGAGGAACGATGTTCGGGAACTGGGAAATGGGCAAGGTTGCAATCGAGACTGCTCCTACGATCAAGGTCACGATCGCGATAACCATGGCCACTATTGGTCTCTTGATGAAAAAGTTCGACACGTTTGTTTCCTCCTTGCTGGACAGATGGGTCGCTTACGCGCCCGGCTGTGCCTTCTGCCGCGACAGCTTCGGGTTTACATGCATTCCAGACGCAACCTTTTGGGTGCCCTCAATGATCACGCGTTCTCCCGCCTTCAATCCGTCGCGGATCAACCAGAATGAGTCAATTTGGTCGCCTACATTGATCGTGCGAACGTTTACTTCGTTGTTGTGATCAACAGTGGCAACCTCATAGCTGCCTTGTAGTTCAGAGACAGCCTGCTTCGGAACAAGCAGTGCTTCATGGATTGTTTCAACCGCAACTCGCACCTTGCCATACTGTCCCGGGCGGAGAATGTTGCCCGGGTTTCGAAACACTCCCGTGACCTCAATCGCGCCGGTGCTCTGGTTAACCTGGCGATCAGCAAAGGCGAAATCTCCTTTGTGTGGATAAACGGTTCCATCGGCGAGAATCAACTCGAGCGGCGGCGCCGGCTGGCCCGGGCTCCGTTGCCTCGTAAGTCTGAGGTATTCCTGTTCGCTTATCGCGAATGTGACCTTGATTGGGTCAAGAGTTGAAATAGTGGTGATGGCGTTCGTGGCCGCGCTGACCAGGTTGCCGATCTGAATTTGCGCAGCGCCGGCGATGCCATCGATAGGCGAGTACAGCTTCGTGAAGCCGAGGTTTACTTTCGCCGCTTCCACTGTCGCTTTTGCCGCTTCGACCGCCGCACTCGCACCCTGAATCCGGGCATTGGCAGCTTCGACCTGCGCTGCAGCTAGCTTTACCTGCGCTTTGGCGGAGATATTGTTCTGAACTGCGTTATCGAGATCCTGCTGCGTGACCGCGTTTTCTTTAGCGAGGGGAGTGTAGCGATTTTCGTCTAACTGTGCCTTGCGTTGGTTCGCCTCGGCGCTCGCCAGCTGCGCCTCTGATTGCAGGTATTCTGCTTTGGCTAACGCTAACTGGCCGTCCGCCTGCGCCAGCTGTCCTTGCGCCTGGTCCACCACAACTTGAAATGGCTGTGGATCAATTTGAAACAGTAACTGGCCTTTTGTGACGAAAGAACCTTCCGAGTAATTCTGTGTAAACAGGTAGCCTGTGACCTGTGGACGGATGCCGGCGTTCACCAGGCCATCCAAGGTTCCAATCCACTCGCGATACACAGGGATATCCCTTTGCTCGACGCTGACTACTTCGACCTCCGGTGGCGTTACCTCAGACGCTCCCGCCGTGCTTCGGGCGCAGCTCATCAGTTGGAAAGCAACGGCGCCCAGCAATAGAACCTCACTGATTCCAGCAATTCGCCAATAGCACTTGTTCGTCATAGGTATCCTCCCCGGAAAGTCGTCTCAGATGTTACGGGAGGAATCCTATCGAGTTCCGAGTCGAAGAGATATCACATGTTCCTGTTAGTGACAGGACATGCGACTGGAGCGGGAGACCGCTAGACCGATACCCATACAAGGCGGAGACATAATCTCCCAGAGCAATTGCATAATCGCAGATGTCGAGATGAGGCAGATGACCGACTAGAACTCTCCAACATCTAGAGGTAGGCATTGCGGGATCTCTTAACTATTGCCAGCGGTGGAATAAATTACATATTCCTGATATTGCCAAGCGTTAGCTCGATATGGATGATTTTCAAGGAAGCTGTTGTTTCGCGGTCGGCGGATCGGGCAATGAGAGTAAAGCATCATCTTAAAAGAATGTCTGGGCGGGATGTTAATGAGGAGAATCGTGTATCCACTCCGCTTGAGCTGTTCTTTGACCTTACGTTTGCCGTCAGCCTGACTACCGTCGCGCAACAGCTATCACGCTTGTTAGCACAGGGGGAAATCTCTGCGGCTCTATTCTCTTTCATCATTTCAATGCTCTCTATCTGCTGGGCATGGATGAATCATGCCTGGTTTGCTTCTGCTTACGACACGGATGACTGGAGTTTCCGGCTAGCGACCATGGTTCACATGGTGGGTGTAATTGTGCTCACGTTGGGTTTGCCACGGCTTTTTGAATCCGTCGAGAAGGGGTACGGCCTCGATACGGGTGTGATGGTTCTCGGGTACATCATTATGAGGTCTGTCATGATTTTCTTGTGGCTTCGGGCTGCTAAACATGATCGGACCCGTCGGCGCGTTTTAATCGCTCACGCGGCAGTTGTGTTCGTCGCGCAATTGTTTTGGACATTGCTGATGTTTTTGAAGCTGCCGTTAAGCCAGACACTGATAATCTGGTCGGCGCTTGGATGTGTTGAATTCGTCGGTCCGATCGTGTTCTATCACAAATGGGGAGTTCCTCCGTGGCATGGCCATCACATCGCTGAACGATATAGTTGTCTGGCAATTATCGCTCTCGGCGAGTGTGTGTCTGGAACTGTAACAATGCTTAGCGCGATCGTGGAAGCGCACGGTTGGAGCGTCGAGCCCATTTTGATCGGAACCGCTTGCATCGGGCTCACATTCGGTTGCTGGTGGGTTTATTTCTTAAATCCCCTCGGAGATCTTCTGCACGCCCGGCGGGATAGAGCCTTTGGTTGGGGGTACCTCCATATTTTGGTTTTCTCATCCATTGTTTCCATCGGAGCTGGTTTACAGGTTGCGGGAAAATACCTACAAGGAAAATCGGCACTTACAGCAGAAGCGACTCTGGCGTTCACAGCCTTCGCTGTTGGGATCTATATTTCTTCCATCCTTCTTAACTATCTATCATTACTGAATTGGAAGTGGTACTGCCTCTTCCTCTGCGGCCCAGCCATCGTACCGTTGGCGATATCACTGGTAATGGGGAAAATGAATTTTTCGCTTCCCGCGTGTCTGGCGGTTCTTGCGGTCTCGCCGTTTGCTGCAATTATCGGATTTGGAACGAATCACCAATTTCTCACCAACCCCTGGGATCGGGGATCATAGCCACGGATTGAACGGATTTAACGGATGGGCCGCCGGAACGGTCTGATTTGCGGCCCATCCGTTAAATCCGTTCAATCCGTGGCTATGATCCCTTTGTTCTGACGGTTGTGTAGAGCTTTACCCTGCTGAGCGCGCAGCCGAATAAGCCCCACGAGCAACTCGTTTTCTTTCTGCGCGAGTTGTTCTACCGAACGATCTCCAGCCTCCTGCAAAACACCCTCGGTGATCGTTTTCTTGAGTTCCGGCGTGACATCAGGATTGCCGAGATCCTTAAATCCGGCAGCCATTCCTTCCATGAGGTGCTCCATGAAGTGTTTGATCCCGTCGGCGCCGCCGCCCAGGTGCCATTGAAGACTCGGTCCCATTACGCCCCAACGAAGACCAGGCCCGTGGCTCACCAGATCGTCCGCATCGGCGACGCTCAGCACACCCTGCTGGATCAGATACATGACCTCCTTGTATAGCGCAGTTTGAAGCCGATTCCCGACATGTCCGGGAAGTTCCTTCTGCAGCAGGATCGGTTTCTTGCCGACGGACGCGTAGAACGCGATAGCTCGTTGAATCGCTTCGGGCGATGTCTTCGTTCCTGCCACGACTTCAACCAATGGGATGATATGGGGTGGATTGAATGGATGCCCAATGAGAACGCGCTCGGGATGCTTGCACTT
>Ga0207099_1017_pt1 | contig 35597 bp, 39 predicted proteins | sample Alteio_BWMinHeat_85_FD_153521 | JGI IMG/M metagenome (GOLD analysis project Ga0207099, IMG submission 153521) | Enriched cells from forest soil in Barre Woods Harvard Forest LTER site, Petersham, Massachusetts, United States -... | ecosystem: Environmental > Terrestrial > Soil > Temperate forest >... | reverse complement strand
GATGATGATCAGATAAATGGCAACGATATAGTTCAGCAGCCGGGGCGTTACAAGTATGAGCACGCCGGCGATCAAAGATACCAGGGGAGTCAGAGCCAAGTGGAGATTCATGTGCCTATCCTTGCCTTTTAGAAGGTGACCCTGTAACGAAGTTCAGTCCTTTTTGGACCGAACGCCTAAAAACAGCGCGTAAGCACCGCCGCCGATCAGCAGCCAGCCCAGGATGGGCGGCAACGAAACCGTATGCGTTTCATCGGCGGTCGCGGTAATCGGCCCGATCTTGAGAACCTGGTCATGCGTGGTGTAGCTGTAGTGATCATAGCCGAGTACGGCCGCACCCAGGGCAATCAGCAGGATTCCGACGATAGAGGTTGAATTCATGAGGGTCTGGTCCTTGGAGTCGCGTCCGTTGATGCGAAGAATGTCGCCAGCCGTCGCGCAAGCAATTTACGCGGAGAACTATACCCTTTCCGTGCGATACCGAACATATAAGTGCTGATTTTTTTCCAAAGGCGCCGCATCGCGCTTTGCGGTGCCAACGACGCCGGTTCGATGCGACCGCGTGCATTCGGGCATTGATCGGCTGGTGTGTACATCAGCGCACAGATCAGCACAGTCATCCGGACAATAATCATGGAGGGCAGGTGAGCCGGCCGTCGCGCTGCGTTCGCCGGCGGAACGTCCAATCAGGGAGCGCCGGCATGGTGCCGGGAACGGCGCTGAGAGGTGTGGGGAAGGATGCTGCCTGAGCCGCTTTCCTATGAGCATTTCACGAATTGAACTGGAGTAGTGCCATGCTCGATACCAAACACGATGTCGATGATCTGCAAAAGGCCGCGGTCGCGGAAAATGCCGCGCGCCGGCGGGCGGAGGAGGCGCTACTCAAGGCGGGCGCGCTGCAGAAGGCGATATTCAACAGCGCGAATTTCTCGAGCATTGCAACTGACGCGAAGGGGGTAATTCAGATCTTCAACGTCGGCGCCGAGCGCATGCTGGGATACACCGCCGCCGAAGTAATAAACAAGATCACGCCGGCCGACATTTCGGATCCGCAGGAAGTGATCGTGCGCGCCGAAGCGCTGAGCATGGAACTCGGAACCCCGATTACGCCGGGCTTCGAGGCATTGGTGTTCAAGGCCTCGCGCGGGATCGAGGATATCTACGAGCTCACCTACTTCCGCAAGGATGGCAGCCGGTTTCCGGCGGTGGTGTCGGTAACGGCGCTGCGCGACGATCAGGATGCGATCATCGGCTACCTGCTGATCGGCACCGACAATACTGCACGCAAGCGGGCGGAAGAGGCGCTCCTCAAGGCGGGCGCACTGCAGAAGGCGATCTTCAACAGCGCGAACTTCTCGAGCATCGCCACGGATGCAAAGGGCGTTATCCAGATCTTCAACGTCGGCGCCGAGCGCATGCTGGGCTATGCAGCTGCGGACGTCATGAACAAGATCACGCCGGCCGACATTTCGGATCCGCAGGAGGTGATCGCGCGCGCCAAGGCGCTGAGCGTTGAACTCGGAACCGCGATTACGCCGGGCTTCGAGGCATTGGTGTTCAAGGCCTCGCGCGGGATCGAGGATATCTACGAGCTCACCTACTTCCGCAAGGATGGAAGCCGGTTTCCGGCGGTGGTGTCGGTTACCGCGCTGCGCGACGATCAGGATGCGATCATCGGCTATCTGCTGATCGGCACCGATAACACCGCACGCAAGCAAATCGAGGAAGAGCGGAAGAAGCTCGATCAACGCCTTCGCGACCAGCAGTTCTATACCCGCTCGCTGATCGAATCCAACATTGACGCGCTGATGACCACCGATCCCTCCGGCATCATCACCGATGTCAACAAGCAGATGGAGGCACTCACGGGGTGCACGCGTGACGAACTGATCGGCGCGCCGTTCAAGAACTACTTTACCGATTCGGAACGCGCCGAGGCGGCGATCAAGCTGGTGCTGAGCGAGAAAAAGGTTACCAACTACGAACTCACCGCGCGCGCCAGGGATGGCAAGAAAACAGTGGTGTCATACAACGCGACCACCTTTTACGACCGGGACCGGACCTTGCAGGGCGTGTTCGCGGCAGCGCGCGATGTGACGGAGCGCAATCGCCTGGATCAGGTGCTGCAGGAAAAGAACGTCGAGCTGGAGAGCGCTAGATTAGTGGCGGAAAAAGCCAACCTTGCGAAGTCGGATTTTCTTTCCAGCATGAGCCACGAGCTGCGCAGTCCGCTCAATGCCATCCTGGGCTTCGCACAGCTGATGGAGTCCGATGTCCCGCCGCCGACGCCCTCGCAGAAGGAAGGCCTGACGCAAATTCTCAAGGCGGGATGGCATCTGCTGACACTGATCAACGAGATTCTCGATCTTGCGAAGGTCGAATCCAGGCAGGTGCCGTTGTCGGAGGAGCCGGTGTCGCTGTCCGAAGTCCTGCTCGAATGCCAGGGCATGACCGAGCCCCAGGCACAGCAGCGCGACGTCAAGATGAACTTTCCGCGGTTTGATGTCCCGTACTTTGTGCGTGCCGACCGAACCCGCTTGAAGCAGGTGCTCATCAACCTGCTTACCAACGCGATCAAATACAACGTCAGGCAGGGAACGGTCTGGGTGAAATGCTCGGACACTACGCCCGGGCACATTCGCGTGAGCATCACGGACACCGGCGCAGGGTTGCCTCCGGATCAGCTGGCGCAGCTATTCCAGGCCTTCAACCGGCTGGGACAGGAGGCGGGCGGCGAGGAGGGGACCGGCATAGGGCTCGTGGTCGCCAAGCGATTGATCGAGCTGATGGGCGGCAGGATCGGCGTGGAGAGCACCGTCGGGGTGGGCAGCGTGTTCTGGTTCGAGCTGCTGTCGGTCGCCGAGTCGCAGTTGTCCACCGAAGAATCGCAATCCGCGCAGTTGGCCCCCGCGCACGCGCCGCGCGACGCGCAGCTGCACACCTTGCTCTACGTCGAGGACAACCCGGCGAACCTGAAACTGGTCGAGCAAATCATCGCGCGTCATCCCGACCTGCGCCTGCTGACCGCGGTGAATGGGAAGCTCGGTATAGAACTCGCGCTCGAGAAGCTGCCGGAGGTGATCCTGATGGACATCAATCTGCCCGGCATCAACGGTTTCGAAGCCCTGAAAATACTGCGCTTAGATCCAATTACGGCGGACATCCCGGTCATTGCCATCAGTGCCAATGCGATGCCGCTGGACGTGGAGCGCGGCCTGAAGGCGGGATTCTTCCGCTACCTTACCAAGCCGATCAAAGTCAACGAGTTCATGCATGCGCTGGACGAGGCGCTGGAAATTGCGGGACAGCAGGCCGCACTGGCCATATGAACAAGGACGAGGGCGTGGCAAACTCATCCGATATTCTGAGCGCCCGCATCCTGATCGTCGACGATCTGCAAGCCAATGTCCGTCTGCTCGAGCGGATGCTGCACGGCGCGGGCTACGTTTCGGTCGCGTCCACGATGGACCCGGGCGAGGTCTGCGCGCTGCATCGCAGGAACCGCTACGACCTGATCCTGCTCGATCTCCAGATGCCCGGCACGGACGGATTTCAGGTGATGGAAGGGCTCAAGGACCTTGAACCTGACGGCTATCTTCCGGTGCTGGTCATCACCGCACAGCCGGACAAGAAGCTACGCGCACTGCGGGCCGGCGCCAAGGATTTCGTCAGCAAACCGCTGGACCTGGCCGAGGTGCTGGCGCGCGTGCATAACATGCTGGAAGTGCGCCTGCTGCACGCGGAAGCAAAGAACTACAGCAAAGTGCTGGAACGGACGGTGCAGGAAGTGGAAACGAGCCGCGATCTGATCCGACGCCAGAACATAGAGGTCAAGCGCCTCTATGATGAACTGGTGGCGGAGCACCAGCGGCTGATCGAGTCGAGCGCACAGCCCGGTGCCATGGTGGGCGTTGAGAAGGACGAGCGTCTTGCCACGCCGTGGTTCCGCAGCCTGAGGCTGCGTCACCCATGGCTGCAACTCAATCTCATCACCGCCTTCATCGCCGCTGGGGTGATCGGCCTGTTCCAGGAAACCATAGACCGGCTGTTGATACTCACCATGTTCCTGCCAGTGCTGGCCGGCCAGTCGGGCAACACCGGCAGCCAGGCGCTGGCGGTCACCCTGCGCGGCGTCTTCCTTGGCGAACTGGAACTGGGCAAGGAAAAAGCGCTGGTGGTGAAGGAGGCGATGCTCGGCCTGCTGAACGGCACCCTCGTCGGGATGGTGGCCGCGATTTGCATGTACGTGGTTGCTTCGGTCAAGCATCTGCCGAGCGCACTCATGCTTAGCGTCGTCGTGTTCATCGCGATGATCGGCAGCTGCATCATCAGCGGCGCATTCGGCGCCGTCGTGCCGCTGATATTGAGGAAGCTGGGCGCCGATCCGGTCATCGCTTCCAGCATTTTGCTGACTACCGCCACCAACGTGGCGAGCATGGGACTGTTGTTGGGGCTGGCGGCCGTTCTGGTGCATTGAGCGCGCACGGGGCGAGAACGAATGATCGACGTCCTGTAATGCATAGTGAAAAGCCCGCTCGCGCGGGCTTTTTTCCATCGGTAGAGCTGGGTGCGGCCAGGACTACTTGGAAGCAGGAACGATCACCACGGTATCACCTGTCTTGCCGCGTTGTCCCTGGACCCCTTCAGCGCCCGTAGCCCCGGTGTTGCCGGTGTAACCCGTGGCTCCCGTGTTTCCAGTGGCACCGGTGTTGCCGGTGTAACCCGTGGCCCCAGTGTTCCCCGTGTTCCCGGTGGCACCGGTGTCTCCCGTCGCCCCCGTGTTTCCGGTCGCACCTTTTTCGGCCTGTGCGCCGGTCGCGCCAGTCGCACCTGCCGGTCCGGCCGGACCCGGAACGGATACGACAACGGGCGCAGTGGGCGTGACCACGGTCGGTCGGTCGCATGCACTCAACGCGATCGCGGCCAGTGCTGCGGAAAATAATATTGATTGTTTCATGGCTAATACCTTTGTGTGATTAATGAAAAGCGCCCCTGTCAACGCATTCGCGGCAGCTACGCAGAGTTGCAATGCAAAGTACACCATGCCGGCATGCGCTTCTGTTCGCCGGCGTACAGAATATCGATTCAGCCAGCACGCAGGCGCATCTGTTATCGAGGCTGCAGCCGGCGTTTGAGTTTGGCTGCGGGTGTCCGGAATCACCGCGGCTTTCAGCGGATCGGGCATGGACACGTTCTGTCCAAGAATTACCAATGGCAGGTCTCCCCGCGATCCCAAACAAAACGGCCCCGAAGGGCCGCCGTGTTCTGTGCGTGCTGGATCAGGCATCATGCCCGGGGTTCGCCCTGTTCGTTGACCGTAATCGTGCGTCCCGGGGAGGTGGTCATCTGCACGCGATGGTCCTGGCCCCGAAAGTTGTAGGTGACGTCCCAGTAGTCGGGCTTGGCCTGGCTGGGTTCGTTGGCGCAATGCTGGACATCCTGAGTAGCCACCTGCTGACCGCCGCTATCGCGACCGACGTTGGCTCCGACTGCGGCGCCCGCGACCGCGCCACCGACCGTGGCGATATCATTGCCGCGTCCATTACCGATCTGGTGACCGAGTATGCCGCCTATCAGGGCCCCCGCAACTGCACCCGGGATATTGGCACTGCTGCGTTCCTGAGAGACTTGTTCGCGCTCGACCCAGCAGCGCTGCCCGGGTGTTCCGAGGACCGCGCGCACCGCAGTGACGTTCGCTTCGTAGAGCCGTTCGTTGTTGCGCCGGCGGGCGTCGTACGACGCGGCAGGCGCCGGTGCGTAGCGACCCTCATCGACGCGCTCGTTTCCACTCGCGGTGCGCACCGATGAAATGCGGTCGTTCAGGCCCATCGCCTGCAGCGACGGATAGCGGCCCGGACGCAGGATGGCGCAGCGGCCGCCGAACTGCACGTCTTCGCAAACCACCCATTGATCGCTGACAACCACGATCGACGAGGCGCGGTCATTGAAGCCATTGCGCATGAAGCTTCCAAGTTCCCGGTCGGTGCTGAAAGAGCGGCCCTGAAAGTCTTCATTCTCGTAAAAGGTAATCTGCGACGTTTCATTGGGGCTGGCGGCTGCAACCGGAGCGCGGCCGTTGCGATTGTCGTCGCGGCCCTCGTTTCCGTAACGATTGTCGCGACCCTCGTTCCGGTCGGCCATGCGCACCGATGAAACGCGGCCGTTCAGGCCCATCGCGGCCACTGACGGATAGCGGCCCGGACGCAGGGTGGCGCAGCGGCCGCCGAACTGCGCATTTTCGCAAACCGTCCACCGGTCATTGGTGACCACGATCGATGATGCACGGTTATTAAAGCCACCGCTTCGGATATTCTCGATTTCCCGATCGGTGGTGTAAGAGCGGCCCCGAAAGTTCTCATTCTCGTAAAACGTGACCTGCGCGACGGCCTGCGCGGACATGACCACGGCGGCGATCGCCAGTGCACTTCTCAATATCATATTCATTAATTTCTCCGTAAACGGTTGTGTAGCGTAGCCAATGTCGAACTGCGCTATTTATTCCTGATGTCCGGCGCAGACGAACGCCCGGCTGCATTCCCGGATGATTTGCTTAGTGAGCCGGCACGATCACTACCGTGTCTCCGGCGGTGGCTCCTTTTGCACCGGTGGTTCCCTTTGCGCCGGTATTGCCGGTTGCACCCGTATTGCCGGTTGCACCCGTGTATCCAGTGGCACCGGTATCGCCGGTCGCGCCGGTATTGCCGGTCGCACCGGTGTAGCCCGTCGCACCCGTGTTGCCGGTTGCACCGGTGTTGCCGGTGGCGCCCGCATTGCCGGTTATTCCGCGATATCCGGTAGCTCCGGTATCGCCCGTCGCACCGGTTGCGCCCTGCGGTCCGGGAGGACCCGCGGGCAACGTGAAACATCCGCCCAATGCGAGCGCCGCCGCTCCTGCCACCAGCAATTTTGAATATTTCATGATGATTTCCTTTATTTGAATTACGCGAACTGCGCTGTGAGCTGTAAGCCAGATTTGATCCGCCTCTGGCGATTATGATCAGCGCCGGTAAGCCAGCATCGATCCTGCGACCATTATCCCCACGTGGCAGAAACGATCTGTGCGCTGTCGCACCATGCAGAAATCTTTTTTTCGGGTCTGCGCGCCGCGTGGGGAGGAGAGCGGAGGCGGCGGCTTAGGCGTTGCGGTGGGTGTCGCGCGTACGAAGCGCCCGCATCAAATTCGGAGGAGCCGCAAAACTTTAAGGCGAGATCCGTGCGCGATAGCGCGCGAGCGCATTGTTCAGCCAGCGGCTGCTCGGCATCGCCATATCACTCCCGCACCGGACTGCATACGGCTGACCGGACAGGCTGCTCTCAGTTGCTGCCTTGTCGATAAAATCCCTGGTCGTATCGATCCGGCGCATGTCCAGCAGAAAATCGTATTTGTCATGCACGTGCTTTTCCGCCGCTTTGGCGTCACTCCAGGTCCCGTTGCGATAGAAATCACAGCCGGAGTCTTTGATATACAGTAGCAGGTAATTGATCTCCTGCTGCACGATTGCCGTCGGCGCGGCTTTGGCCGCCGGCGCGACAGCGAGTCCCAGGCATACCGCCAGTACCGATGCACTCAATAAGCGAATTTTCATAGTTCTCTGTCTAATGGAATTAGCATCAGAAATTTGGCCTTCAGTCGTTGCCCGTTGGTGCGCGCGGGCTCGGCGCCGTACTCAACGGGCTGGCCATTTTCCTGTGTGCGCCAGACCATGTGCGCGCCGCCGCCGTCGTCCGGAACCAGCACCGGTTGGTAGCTGTTGGGCGGACTCACCATCGCTGCGAAGCGCGCAGCCGTTTGCTGTGCGAGCTCGGGGCTGTCTATGATCAGGCCGATTTCGGTGTTCAGATGCATCGAGCGCTGATCGAAGTTCATCGAACCGATGAACAGCCGCTTGCGGTCGAATACGAACAGCTTGGCATGCAATGAATAGGTTCCGAATCGCGTCATCTTCACCGTCTCGCCGCTGCCCCGGGCATTGCCGAGCTGTGAGCGTACCTCGAAAAGGTCGATGCCCTCTTTAAGCATGGGCGGGCGATAGCGCATATACCCGGCCTGGGCTGGCAATACGGTGTTCGATTCGAGCGAGTTGGTCAGGATGCGAACGGTTACGTTGCGTTTGCGCAGATCACCGAACAACTGCATGCCTTCGGCGCCCGGTATCAGGTAAGGACTGACCATCAGGAGCTCGGACTGTACCGCAGCCACCGCGGTGGCTACGGGTCGAAGCATCAATCGGCCCACCATTCCGTCCTTGTCCGTGTGTTTTTTTTCCGGGCTGTCGTAGACCAGTTCCGCGTGCGCCCAGACGAGCGGCAGCCGGCCCGCGATCATTCCGGCGAGCGGCTCGCCGGTGGCCACCCGGCTCGCATAGTCGCTGCCGTCCTCCTTCTTTTCCTGGCGATGCTCGGTCAATACCTGTCGATAGTCGGCGAGGGCGGCAGCCGACGATTGCGCCTTGGCAATGGCCCGGACCGGAATCGCCATGGAGGAATTCCAGAATTCGTCGAACGTGCCCGAGAGCGCCTTGACGATCGGACCAGCGGCAAAAACGTCGTCATCCGCGAACTGGTTTTCCGGGTCCACCTGAAAGTATTCATCGCTGATATTGCGTCCGCCGATGAGGGCAATAGAGTTGTCCGCGACCATCAATTTATTGTGCATGCGGTAGTCGAGCCGGGAAGCGCTGAGCGTAAATTCCAGGGCGCGAAGAAAATTGGAGTGACCGCGATACCGGAACGGGTTGAAGACTCGAACCTCGATCTGGGGGTGGGAATCGAGCGCGACGACCTGTTCATCGCCGGCGAGGGTTTCCCCATCGTCGATCAGCACGCGCACGTGCACGCCGCGGTCGGCCGCGCGCAGCACGGCTTCGGTCAGCAGCTTGCCGGTTTCATCGGCGCGAAAAATAAAGTATTGCATATCGAGCGTCCGCTCGGCGGCATTTGCCAATTGCACGCGGGTCAGAAAGCCATCGACCCCCATCGCCAGCATCCGGAATCCGGAATTCCCGCCATGCTCGCTCGTCGCGGCTGCAAGCTGCTGGCCGAAGCGGGTCTCCTCGGGATGAGCGAGGGCCGAGGAGGCGGTCTTGGGAAAACTGGAACCCGGCGGCAGCGACGCACATCCGCACAGGAACGCGGCAGCAATTATTACCAGCAGTAAACGAATAGACATTTGACGATCCGTCGATGAACTACAGCAAACCGATTATAGATGATGAGCAGAAATGCCGGGTGCGCGCACAGACGAGACTCGCGTATCGCTGTAAAACCGAAAATTGCGCGCCGTAGTGGCCGCGCAATTGTTTTCGACACCGGGGTGGCGGTAATAATTCCGCCACCCGGTTAACCACCTCTGAGTTTCCCTAGCGGCGATCCAAGTCGAGCGGCAGAAAGAAACTGATGCCTGGCGACTGTCGCGGTGCGTAGTATACGGGCGGCGGCACATACACGGGCTGGGCGTAATACGGTTGACGATACTCCGGCCGGTAATCGCGACGGTCGCGATCCACATGGACCGGGGGGCCCCGGTGGCGTCCGTTGTCGTGATGCGCGCCGCGATCGTCGTGGTCGGCGAACGCCGGTGTCATGGCCATACAGCCGATTACAGAAGCAACGGCAAGCGCCATCGCGGTCCTGCCGATAGCCGGGCTGATGCTTCCGGCTTGCTTTGTCGAGTTATTCATAGTGACCTTTCGTTCGTTGTGTGCCTGGACTGGACCCCTGCCGCAGAGCAGGGTTCCCGGACGGGCCGATGATTATTTGTGCTTGGCGTGCTTGCGGTCGCCGTGGCGGAACATAGCATCAGCTTCCAGCTTCTGCTTATCCGACATGCTGACGTAAAGCGTCTCGAATACCGGGGTCAATTTCTTGATTCCGTCGGCGTGGGCATCGGTGATTTCGCCGTAGGATTTGAGATCGTCGACAGCGGTCATCGACTTGGCGTTGGATTCCCTGGCAATCATGAGCGGTTCCATGGATTTTTCGTTGTCGCGCATCGTCTGGCCGACCTTGGCCCACTGGCCTTCCTGTGCCGGTGTGATTTTGAGCTTGGCATGCATGTCCTTGATGCGTGCCTCGACGCGATCCTCGCTGGAGGCTTTGGCTGCCAATACCGGGCCCGGAGCAAGAGCGATGGTTGCAACGAGGGCCGCCGCGGCAAGTGCACGCGCAGTGGCAAAGGTGAAATGATGATTAGCGTGTTTCATGATTCGTCTCCTGAGGTTTGATTCTGTGGTGCCTGACAGAATTGTCCGGCGGCTTCATCTGCGCGGCCATTATTGCCATTCGTCGCAGCCTGATCTGTTCGTCAACGCACAGAACGCGGGACTATCGTCCCGGAGTTGCGCGGCTCGGCCGGAAAGCGCTGGTTTTTCAGGTGGCGCTGTCGGCGCAGGGAACACCTGCGCCGGTCCGTAGCCCGGGCGTGCCGCCCGGCAATACCCGAAGGTTGCATTGCGATTGTCATAATCCTAAACCCCGTCCAGGGGCCGCCACCCTGGCAGCGAGGTGCCGCCCGGTAGCGCAGGAATATTCAGTGGTATGTGCGATGGCGTACAGAGCGACGGCGCCGGGAGGCCGACAATGTCGGCTCTGGATCGACTCCCTTCCAGTGCCGTCATTTCATAACATTAAAAGGAAACACCCCATGAATACCAAATTTGTGACCGCCTGTCTGTTGGCCAGCGCGCTGCTGCTGCCGGTCGCCGGCTATACGGCCGATAGCGATACCGACCGCTCGGCCCCGAAAGCGTTCGTCAAGGACTCGGTGATAACCACCAAGATCAAGGCCGAGCTGTTCGAGGAGCGGATGTCGAGCCTGCTGCACATCAAGGTCGATACCGACAAGAAGGGCGTCGTCGTTCTGAGCGGTACCGCCGACAACCAGGCCGCGATAGACAAGGCCGTTGCGATCGCACACAAGGTGAAGGGCGTCAAGTCTGTCCAAAACAACATCGTGGTCAAGGCCGACAAATAATCGGCTGCAACTGACTGGATATCCAGTCAGACAGCTGCGAAGGCGGTGCGGGCGGCCTGCGGTTTAGGTGCCCGCATCCGTATTGGTTTCAGCCCGGGCAGGCAGCGCCAGTCGAGTCTGCACGCGAGTTACGGAAACTATCCATGCACAGAACAGAAAGCAGTCCCACGCTTGCGGTCGATGCCGGCAGGGCGGAAGGCATCATCGAAGCGCGGCGCGAGGAAGCGCTGCTGAAAACCGGCGCCCTGCAGAACGCGATCCTCACCAGCGCCAATTTCTCGATCATCGCCACCGACGAAAAAGGCATCATACAGCTGTTCAATGTCGGTGCCGAGTGCATGCTGGGCTATAAGGCGGTGGAAGTCGTGAACCGGGTGAGCCCGAGCGACATGCATGACCCGCAGGAAGTGATGGCACGCGCGCAGGCACTAAGCCGCGAACTCGCAACCACGATTTCCCCGGGCTTCGACGCGCTGGCCTTCAAGGCCTCGCGCGGGATCGAAGACATTTATGAATTGACCTATATCCGCAAGGACGGCAGCCGCTTTCCCGCGATCGTGTCGATCACGGCGCTGCGCGACGATTACGGCGACATCATCGGCTACCTGCTGATCGGCACCGACAATTCGGTGCGCAAGCAGGTCGAACTGGAATTGCACGATGCGATGGCGGTCGCGAAAAAAGCCAATCTCGCGAAATCGGATTTCTTGTCCAGCATGAGCCATGAGCTGCGCACGCCGCTCAGTGCGATCCTGGGATTTGCGCAGCTCGTGGAGTCCGGCTCTCCCGAGCCCACCGTCTCCCAGAAGCGCAGCATCGACCAGATTCTGAAGGCCGGCTGGTACCTGCTGGACCTGATCAATGAAATCCTGGATCTCGCGCTGATCGAGTCCGGAAAGCTGTCGCTGTCGCTGGAGCCGATATCGCTGGCGGAAGTCATGCGCGAATGCCAGGCCATGATAGAGCCGCAGGCGCAAAAGCGCGGCATACACGTGGGTTTTCCCAAAATCGACATCCCGTACTTTGCGAAGGCCGACCGCACCCGGGTGAAACAGGTCCTGATCAACCTGCTTTCCAACGCGATCAAGTACAACACGGACAACGGAATGGTCGTCGTCGACTGCATCGCCGGCGCCGCGGGGCGCATACACGTGAGCGTCAGGGACACCGGCAAAGGACTGACCCCGGAAAAACAGGCGCAGCTGTTCCAGCCGTTCAATCGCCTGGGCCAGGAAGCGAACATCGAGGAAGGCACCGGGATCGGGCTCGTGGTGTGCAAGCGGCTGATCGAACTGATGGGCGGCGCCATCGGCGTGGAAAGCGTGGTCGGGGAGGGCAGCGTGTTCTGGATCGAGCTCAACCTGACCGCTGCACCGGAGCTGGTCGTGGACGCCGGCAAGGTCACGGCCTTGGCGCGCGAGCCGGTGCAGGCCAATGCGAAGTTGCGCACCCTGCTCTATGTCGAAGACAACACGGCCAACCTCATGCTGGTCGAGGACCTGATCGCGCGCCGCCCCGATATCCGCCTGCTGAGCGCGCGGGACGGCGACCGCGGAGTCGAAATAGCACGCACCATGCGGCCGGACGTCATCCTGATGGACATCAATCTGCCGGGCATCAGCGGCATCCGGGCAATGCGGATCCTGGCTGAAGACCCGGCAACGGCGCACATCCCGGTGGTGGCGCTCAGCGCGAATGCCATGCCGCGGGATATCGAAAAGGGACTGGAGGCGGGGTTCTTCCGTTATCTCACCAAGCCGATCAAGGTCAATGAGTTCATGGATACGCTGGACCTGACGCTGCAATATGCGGAGACGCAGTCTGCGCGGGTCGGCGCGGGAGGAAAGGCATCGTGAAGAGCCCGCTCGATATTCTCAGCGCCAGCATCCTGATCGTCGACGATCAGGCGTCCAATGTCAGTCTGCTCGAGCAATTGCTCAGTGAAGCCGGCTACACGTCGGTCGCCTCGACCATGAACCCGCAGGAGGTCTGCGCGCTGCATCGCAAGAACCAATATGACCTGATACTGCTCGACCTGCAGATGCCCGGCATGGATGGATTCCAGGTGATGGCGGCCCTCAAGACCAACGACGCCGATGGCTACCTTCCGGTGATCGTGCTGACTGCCCAGCCGGGGCACAAGCTGCGCGCATTGCAGGCCGGTGCCCGGGATTTCATCAGCAAGCCGTTCGATCTCGTCGAAGTCAAGACGCGCATCCACAACATGCTGGAGGTGCGGCGGTTGTATCAGAGACTCGAAAATTACAGCAAGATTCTGGAGCAGAAAGTCCAGGAACGCACCGCTGAACTGCGCGAAAGCGAAGCGCGCTATCGCAGCCTGACCGAGCTCGCGTGCGATTGGTACTGGGAGCAGGACGAGACCGGAAGCTTCACCAAGGTGTCCGGCCCGGTCCTGGAGATGCTGGGCATCAAGGTCGACGCCTTTGGGAGTCAAACCGGCAATAACGAGACGGCGGGCTGGAACGCGGCAGAGCAGGAAATCCTGCAGGGGAAGATCGCCGCCCGGCAGCCCTTCCTGGATTTCATTTTCAGCCGCGCCAATGCCGATGGCTCGAATCAAAAATTTCAGATAAGCGGAGAGCCGATGTTCAACCAGACCAGCCGCTTCATCGGATACCGCGGCACCGGCGTGGAACTCACCGCAAAGAAGTAGTTTCCGGGAACCGGACAAGCCGACATGTTATCCCTGCATAGCCCCAGCCAAAATCATCTGCTCGCTGCCCTGCCCGCGGCGGAGTTCGAACGCCTGGCGCCGCATCTGGAATTCGTCCCGATGCTGCTCGGTGAAACCCTCTATGAACCGGGCGGCCAGTTGCAGCATGTCTATTTTCCCACCAGCGCCATCGTGTCGTTGCTCTATATCATGGAGTCCGGGGTATCGGCCGAAATCGCCGGGGTGGGCAACGAAGGCGTGCTGGGCATTTCGCTCTTCATGGGCGGTGATACCACGCCCAGCTCGGCGGTCGTGCAGACCGCGGGCCACGGTTATCGCCTGCGGGCGAGGGTGCTGAAGGACGAATTCAAGCGCGCCGGACCGCTGCAGCGATTGTTGCTGCGCTATACCCAGGCGCTGGTCACGCAGATGTTTCAGACCGCGGCCTGCAACCGGCACCACACGATAGAGCAGCAGTTATGCCGGTGGCTGCTGTTGACCCTTGATCGATTGCCTTCGAACGAGCTGGTCATGACGCAGGAACTGTGCGCCAGTCTGCTCGGCGTGCGCCGCGAAGGCATTACGGAGGCCGCCGGCAACCTGCAGCGCGCCGGTCTGATCAGCTATCGCCGCGGCCACATTTCCGTGCTCGATCGCGCCGGGCTGGAGAAGGGTGCCTGCGAGTGCTACGCCGTCGTCAGGAAGGAATTGGTCCGCCTGATGTCCGACGTTAAACACCGTCATGACAATTCTGCGGCCGCAGTCACTCCGCGCCCCACCGAAAATCAACGGTTTTAAGCCCGGTCCTGCCCACGGAGACGGTCCGTTTTTCAGCGCTGCCGGAAAAGGTGGCGATGATCCGATAATTGCCTGCCGGTAACCGGGTCAGGAACCACGGCCCGTCGGACACGGCGTTCACCAGCGTCTTGCCGGCTGCATCTGCGATCGTGACATTGACATCGCTCACGTAATCGCCGGACTTCATGGCGAACACGAGTTTTACATTGAAGTTCCTGGCAACCGCATTGATGCGGTCGACGGAAGCCGTTCCCACACCTCCCGATATATACGACACGCTGCCCGCGCTCTGCACCGACTCATCGCCGACGGCACTGGCGACCGGAGCATACATCGCAGCGTTCAGCAGTATCGCCGCCGCCAATGCCGTAAACGGTTTTGCATATTTCATGATGATCCCTTTCTTGCGTTAGGCCAGGACTGCGCACGGGTTTGTGAGCACTGCCCCGGCGTATATCAATGCCGCAATTATCTGCCTTCCGTGAAAACAGTCGGTGCGCTAGCGCACCGATAAACGCGGTATCGATGAAGGAAGCTTACACGCCCTGACGTGGTGATCGAATACTCCGGATGAGCAATGATCGCCAGCGTACAGACTCAAATTCCGGAAAGGCGGATAGTTACCCACATGCTCAATCAAATCGTAGGGTGGCGAACAGGGGCGATAGTGACCGTCATGTGGGGCATCGTGGTCATGACGTTCGGATGGGTCGATCTGCCGCGTGCGCCGCACATGCCGCATGACCCCGGCCTCGAAAGCAAACTCTCGGATGAGGCGGTGTCTATCCTGTCGGGGAGCGACGCCAAAGCGGATGCCGGCAAGCATACGTCCGGCGACATGCTGGTCTGGACGGAACAGCCGAGGACCGCTCGCATGGCGAATGGTGAGCAACTGACATTTCCGGCAACGACGACAACCGAACGTGCAGCGTTCGTCGAAAGCGAATATCACGAGCTGCTGAATATCGAGGCCGGAGCGCAAAGAGAGCCGTATCTGCTGGAACTGCTGGCGATCTGGCTCGTACCGCTGGCGATAGGCGGTTTGGCGCTGCGCCTGCTCCGCCGTCAACATTACGCTTTGCCTGGAAGCCGGACGCGCATCGCCCGGAGGCAAGTGGAAGACCGGAACACCTGAACTGTTCCCAACTGTAGTCTTAACTTGAGGAATTACCATGAAAACGATGCACAGGTTTGCAGTCAGTGCGGTGATGGCGGCAGTGTTGCTCGGGCTGGGCGCTTGCGGAGAGATGTCGACCCGCGATAAGGATACCGCGATCGGCGCCGGCGCCGGTGCCGTCGCCGGAGCAGTCCTCACGGGCGGCAGCGGGATCGGAACGGTCGGCGGTGCGGCGGTCGGCGGTGTCATCGGCAACCAGGTCGGCAAAGGCCGGTAAAGCCACTCGCGGCAGCAACGACGCGCCGCCCTGGGAAGGGCGGCGCGTTGTCGTTTCCGATGCTGGATTTGCGGGCGCCAAGACCATAGTTTTAGGTCCAGGCGGAATTGGGTGCTATACTTGCGCGCAATCCTGCAGGTCTTTGACGATCCGGTAACATACGCAGGCGGCCGCTTCAAGACGCCGGCGATCCGGGATTTTGATGTTGCCGCGGGTGTAATCGATTAATTTCCTGCGCTCCAGGTCGCTGGCAGCTTTGGTTACGCCGACTCTGCGCACGCCCAGCATGTGCGCAAGAAATTCGTGGGTCAGGCGAAATTGGTCAGAGTGCAGGCGGTCTCCAGTCATCAGCAGCCAACGCGCAAGGCGCGACTGCGCATCGTGAAAGCGGTTGCATGCGGCGGTTTGGGAAACCTGGGCCATCAGTAGATGCGTGTAGCGGAAGAGCGCCCGCTGCAACGGAACGTTTCTTTTGAATTCGGCTCGAAACCGCGCCGCCGTCATGCGCAGGGCCGTGCCGCTGCCCTGTACCAGTGCGCGGACGGCTGATACGCCGACCCCCAGCACCATGGGCATGCCGACCATGCCTTCATTGCCGACCATGCCAACTTCCAGCGTTCGGAGCTTGTCGACTGCGGTCAGCAGGGAAACGAGGCAGTTAACGGGAAAGTAGACATACTTGATCAATCCGGCGGGTTCGTAGAGCACCTGGCCATAGCTCAGCTCGACGGACTCGAGACCGGAGAGCATACGCTGATACGCCGGCCGGGACATGGCAGCAAGCAGATGGTTTTCAGGTGTAGGCTTATTGGCGGCCAGCATTGGTGTGACTCCGTTGATTGTTGCGCATTGTGGAAATGCAACAGACCGAACACGGAGCCGCAAGGAGTCCATCCGAGGTCGAGGCTGACCTATTCATTCTTTAGTGCGCGGTTAGGCGGTGCGTATTAAGGCATCAATAACCGCGCTGCGGCATGGGGAAGAGGATAAGGCAATAATCCCCGGCTGTATGTTCGCTGTACCACACAGCGTGAATATTGGCATTAAACGCTTATGTGGGTTAGCGAACAGACAACACGGGGACAAGAAGGTGATAATGACATTGCGTCGAACACTTAGCCTGCCCGTCGCGCCCGGCGGCGATTCCAGCTTCCCTTTAGTTTCTTAACCCCCGATCAATCCAGGAGCGTCGAACATGAAAATTCGTCCCTTGCACGACCGCGTAATCGTCAAGCGCATGGACCAGGAACGCAAGACCTCATCCGGCATCGTGATTCCCGATAGTGCCGCCGAGAAGCCCGACCAGGGCGAAGTCGTTGCCGTTGGCAAAGGCAAGATTCTGAAGGACGGCAAGACCCGGCCGGTGGAAGTCAAAGTGGGCGACCGCGTGCTGTTCGGAAAATACTCGGGTCAGACCGTGAAGGTGCACGGCGACGAGCTCATGGTCATAAATGAAGAAGACATCATGGGCGTAGTCGAAGCCTAATCCCGCACAATCGCGGCCCGCGCCGGGTCGCCAAGTCCATTTGAACGGCTTCGACTGCGCGCACGTAAGATCAGACCGATACAAACTCAGGAGAAATACATGTCCGCCAAAGACGTACGATTCCACGATAGCGCGCGCAGCAAAATGATAGCCGGGATCAATATCCTGGCCGACGCGGTGAAAATCACCCTCGGTCCCAAGGGCCGCAACGTGGTGCTGGAGCGCTCGTACGGAGCGCCGACCATCACCAAGGACGGCGTATCGGTCGCCAAGGAAATCGAGCTCAAGGACAAATTCGAGAACATGGGCGCCCAGATGGTCAAGGAGGTCGCCAGCAAGACTTCCGACGTCGCGGGCGACGGCACCACGACCGCGACCGTGCTCGCGCAGGCGATCGTGACCGAAGGCATGAAGTACGTCGCGGCCGGCATGAACCCGATGGACCTGAAGCGCGGCATCGACAAGGCCGTGACGGAAACCGTCGCGCAGCTCAAGAAGCTCTCCAAGCCGTGCACGACGAACAAGGAAGTCGCACAGGTGGGAGCGATATCCGCCAACACCGACACCTCGATCGGCGACCTGATTGCGGAAGCCATGGAAAAGGTCGGCAAGGAAGGCGTGATTACGGTCGAGGACGGTTCGGGGCTGAATAACGAGCTCGATTTCGTCGAAGGCATGCAGTTCGACCGCGGATACCTGTCGCCGTACTTCATCAACACGCCCGAGAAGCAGATGGTGATTTTCGAAGACCCGTACATCCTGCTGTCCGAAAAGAAGGTGTCCAATATCCGTGATCTGCTGCCGCTGCTCGAGCAGGTGGCGAAGGCGGGCAAGCCGCTGCTGATCATCGCCGAGGACATCGAAGGTGAAGCACTGGCGACGCTGGTCGTCAACAACCTGCGCGGGATACTGAAGACCGCAGGGGTCAAGGCTCCCGGCTTCGGCGACCGCCGCAAGGCGATGCTGGAAGACATCGCGACGCTGACCGGCGGCACGGTCATCGCGGAAGAAGTCGGGTTGTCGCTGGAAAAGGTCACGCTCAAGGATCTCGGGCGGGCCAAACGCGTTGAAATCGGCAAGGAAGAGACCACCATCATCGATGGCGCCGGCGATGCCGCGGCCATCGACGCCCGCATCAAGCAGCTGCGCAAGCAGATCGAAGACACCACCAGCGACTACGACCGCGAGAAGCTGCAGGAGCGCGTTGCCAAGCTCGCCGGCGGCGTTGCCGTCATAAAAGTCGGTGCGGCGACCGAGGTCGAAATGAAGGAGAAGAAGGCCCGCGTGGAAGATGCGCTGCACGCGACCCGTGCGGCGGTCGAGGAGGGCATCGTGGTCGGCGGCGGGGTCGCGCTGATACGCTGCCGCGATGCGGTTGCAAAAATCAAGGGCGACAACCATGACCAGGATTGCGGCATCAAGATCGTGGTGCGTGCGCTGGAAGAGCCGCTGCGGCAGATCGTCGCCAACAGCGGCGAGGAGCCGTCGGTCGTCCTCAACAGGATCAGCGAAGGCACGGGAAACTTCGGCTACAACGCCGCGAGCGGCGAGTACGGCGATCTGGTGCAGATGGGCGTGCTCGATCCGACCAAGGTGACCCGGTTTGCATTGCAAAACGCGGCGTCCGTCGCCGGCCTGATTCTTACCACCGAGGTGATGGTGGCAGCTCAGAGCGACGATGAATCGCATGGCGGCGGCGGTATGGGCGGCGGCATGGGTGGCATGGGCGGCATGGGTGGCATGGGCATGTAGTCGACGCAGGACAGGCTTTAACCGCGATACCCGTGCGCCGGTACTGCGCCGGCGCATGGAATTTTCGTCAAACCACCGAACGAGGAAATCGATATGGCACGAACCACGATAGACGATTGCTTGAAGAGGATCCCCAACCGTTTTGATATGACGCTTGCCGCATCGATGCGGGCGCGGCAGATCACCCGCGGGATCGCGCCCATGGTGGAACCCGACCGCGACAAGGCGACCGTGATTGCGTTGCGCGAACTGGCGGCGGGAAAGTATGGAATCGAGATACTCGCTGCAAACCGAACCGACGCGAGGAATATTCCGACTGGCGTCACTGCCACGGAAAATGCCTGGAACCGGATTACCGAAACCGGCAATGAACCGGCCCTGGATGACTCCGGTGAGAAAGTGGCCGTCGTCGAATATGTTTAATGGCGGGCACTTAAGTTCTCCGTTTTAGTTTCTCCTGAGAGCCTGTAACACAGGCTCTTAGTTCGTGGCATGGCGGGTTGCGGCTCGCCGCGCTGCGACGGCACACGATGCATGACCCGGCGGGCCTTCGTCGGGTCTTCCCTCACACGCAGTTCTATCGCACCCGATTGTACGGTGGCGCACTGAACATCGTCGTTGCCTGAGGGACAATGAACCTGAGTATCGGTGGTCCCTTAATCGAAATTCATTCGGCCGCAAGGTGCGCAGTGCTTGCAGGGTGCTCCGGTCGAAATTCCCGGCCGGCGCCCGTGCATGATGTTTGCATCGAACACCGGCTTAACGCCCGAAAGGACAACAGTCATGTTGTATACCATCGCCCTGGTCTTGGTCATTTTATGGCTGCTGGGCCTCGTCACCTCCTACACCATGGGTGGTTTCATCCATGTCCTGCTGATAATCGCCATCGTCGTGGTCTTGCTGAGAATCATCAGCGGACGCGGCGCCCTCTGATCTTCATTCATTCATACGATAGGAAACTCACCATGTTCAAGAAAATCCTTGCAATACTGATGATGCTGGGCCTGCTCGGTTCATTGGCCGGCTGCAATACGATGCATGGCCTGGGCCAGGACATCGAGCAGGGCGGCGACAACCTGAAGAACAAGGCCGACCAGGAAAAGAGAAGCTAGCCTGCGTATTGGAAGACGCAGCGAGTACCGGCCGGTGCCTGCACGGGCCCTTACTCGGTTGCAGTTCTATTCAGGCGAGTGCCTGCGGACTGGACCTTTTGAAAAATTCGAAACGGGAGATGCGATATGAACACTGAAACGACAGCAGTCAATGATGTATTGGGACAGGGCAGGCATGGCACGGCCGGGCGCGATTACGAGCGCAGCAGGGACAAGCTGCTGGCTGACCTGAAATTCGTGGTAGCCGACACTCAACAGTTGATCAAGGAAGCGGCCGATTGCTCGGTTGAAGGATACGCGGCGCTGCGTGCGAAGTGCGCCGACAAACTGGGCGAGACACGCGGGAAAATCGATCAGGCGCGGGCTGCCGTCACTGAAAAAGCCCAGCACTCTGCTGATGCGGCGCATGCCTACGTGAAGGAAAACCCGTGGACATCGATGGGGATTTCCGCCGCTGCCGGGGTAATAATCGGGCTGCTGCTTTGGCGGCGATGATCTGAGTTCGGGTATCGTCCTGACCGGAGCCCGGATCGGAACTGCCGCCGGCATCGCGGGCCCGGCGCACTGTTCTTTGTAATATCGCCGGTGTATGCTTGCGCATCCACAGTTTCAATAATCTATGAGGATGTCTATGGCGACCGACCTGCAGCCCCGGATGGGAATCTGGTTTCACCTCGCGCACGCAGCGCGCTTCGTGTTCTGGCTGCTGCTGATCGCCGTGCTGCTGCTGGTGTTATTCGGCCGCCGCGATACCACGCAACTCGCGCGCAACACGCTGCTGGACCAGTTCCAGAGCGAGCGCAAATCGCGGGTGATCGCGCTCATCCACCGGCAGGAAAGCCAGAGCATACTCGGCGTGCCGGTGTCGAGTTACATCGACATCGAGGATTCGGAAGCGGTGCTGCGCGCCATCCGGCTCACGCCCGACGACCAGCCGATCGACGTGATCCTGCACACGCCGGGCGGCCTGGTGCTCGCTGCCGAGCAGATCGCCAAGGCGCTCGCCGAGCATAAAGGCAAGGTCACCGTATTCGTCCCGCACTACGCGATGAGCGGCGGTACGCTGATCGCAATGGCCGCGCAGGAGATCGTCATGGACCGCAACGCCGTGCTGGGGCCCGTGGATCCGCAGATCGGTGAGATCGCGGCGTCCTCCATACTGAAGGCGGTCGAGATCAAAAAAGACAAATCCAGCGACGAGACGCTGATGATGGCTGACATGGCGCAGAAGGCGCGGATCCAGGTCGCGACCTTTGTCGCAGAGCTGCTGGAAAAACGCATGCCGCAAAAGCAGGCGGAAGCACTCGCTGTCATGTTGAGCGAAGGACGCTGGACACACGATTTTCCGATCACGGTGCAGGCGGCCAAGGCGATGGGCTTTCCCGTGACCACCGACATGCCGCGGCTGGTCTACGCGCTCATGGACCTGTATCCCCAGGCCAATGCGCAGCGGCCGTCGGTAATCTATGTTCCGATGCGCGGCGCCGGTTCAGCAAAACCGGGCAGCACCGATACGCCGAATCACGCGCCGCAGGCCGCCGAAAAATAGGGGCCCGGCTGTTCCCACAGGGGGAGCAGCGCGGCGCACTTTAGCTGCCTGGGCTCACCCCGGCGCAGGCCGCGGCGTGGAATCCGGCATCTGCCATTCGCCGCCGTCCCCTGCGCAACTGTAACGCAAATCTATCCAACTCATTTGCCCTGCCTGTTGAGCGCAATCACGGGACGCAGCCGGATTTCGGGCAATTCCGCTGCGCTATGTACGATACTGAACATAATGGTGACTACGATCAGTGTAAGTTACAGACGAGCGGATATTACGAAAAAGTGGCCCGGGGGTGGACGGGATGGCAGATGGGATTATTCCGAAAACTGGATCAGGCTGGGTCCGGCAGGGTGCTGGGGGTAAGTTCATGGAGCAGATTGTATGCGTATCGAAGTAATTCACCCAAAAGATGGAATGAAATATTTGATTTGCGTGATGGCATTGGTTGCCAGCATGTGTAGCGCCGCTCTTGCCGGCGACTTTGAGGACGCCGGAACTCTTTTTAACAACAAGAATTATATAGGTGCGGCCGAAGCTTATCGAAAGGCCGCAGAGCAGGGGAATGCTCCGGCGCAATACCAGCTTGGGGCAATGTACTATCATGGACAGGGTGTGCAAAAGGACTATGGCGAAGCCCTGTCATGGTATCGGAAAGCCGCCAATCAGGAAAATGCCCTGGCGCAAGTTAGTCTGGGCATCATGTATATCAATGGGCAAGGTGTCAAACAGGACTACGCGCAGGCGGTCTCGTGGCTCCGAAAAGCAGCAAACCAGGGAAACGCCATGGCACAAGCCAATCTTGGAGCCATGTATGACAATGGCCAGGGTGTTAAGCAAGACTACGCGCAGGCCCTGTCTTGGTATCTGAAAGCTGCAAATCAGGGAGACGACCTGGCGGAAGTCAATCTTGGGATGATGTATGTTAACGGGCATGGTGTGGCAGAGGCGAATCAGGACGCAGTGTTATGGTTTCGCAAGTCCGCAGAGCAGGGAAATGCTTTGGTGGAACTTAATCTCGGGCTCATGTACGACAAAGGCCAAGTAGGGGTCCCTCAGGACTATGTGCAGGCTGCGTATTGGTATCGCAAAGCGGCCGAAGAAGGAAACCCTCTGGCCCAGTTTAATCTGGGGTTCATGTATGACAAAGGCGAAGGTGTTACACAGGATAATCAGCAAGCTCTGTTTTGGTATCGCAAGGCCGCAGCACAGGGAAATGCTCCAGCCCAATATACCTTGGCGCTGGCCAAATCTAATCTTCAAAGTGACGCGCAGGAACGACCCGTGGCGGCCATTAATGAAGTTCTCGCGGAAGGCCGGTTGCAATTCGAAAGAAGCGATATATCCAGAAATATTCCGTCCTGTGCGACTTGTCATGGCGCCGATGCCAGGGGGCGGACGAACGCCCCGCTGTTGGCAGGACAGAATGCAGCCTATATCGTGAAACAGTTAAATCTCATGGCAAAGCAGTTTCGAAATTCAAGAACCATGCACGGGACAGTCACGGAATTGACTCGACAGGATGCCGTGGCTATTGCGGAGTATCTGCAGTCGAAATGATTGATCGAATTAATCCGCTTTTTAAGGTGTAGACGCGGTTAACGCACCATAGACAGGATAGATGCTGGAAATCCTTCGCCAGTCGGTAACTGCGCAGTACAGTTCTGAGGCAAAGCGCCGTCGGTGGTGGCCGTGAATGAGGGGGTTGCCAAGAATCTGTCGACGTCGACGTTGAAAAGTGATGCTTACGCGTTCATCTTTGACCAACAGGGACTCATGGCGAGCCTCAGCATCGAAGGCACAAAGATCTCTCGCATCAAACGGAAGTAACCCGGGACGGTAAGTATTTGCGGATCGGCATCCCGGCCGAATCCGGCCGGCTGTCGCATCCGCAAGTCCCCACCAGTTTTTCCCGTGGCCACCGGCGATTTCGGCAACACTACGAAGCGGCCGGAATAGAGCAAAGATTGCATTTGAACTTACTCGCGGTGTACGCGCTCAATGGGAAAGGTATCCTGAGGCAGCGCTTCCACTGCGTGGCCCCGGAATGATGAACTGAGGCTAGTCATTAATCGGATTTGGAGTGGTAGTTGATCCGTGAAAGCTGAACAGCCCAACTTGCTGACGATCAACGGCGGCTCATCGAGCATCCGCTTCGCGATCTATGAGGCAGGCAAGACGCCGCGGCGCCGGCTGGCCGGAAAGATCGATCGCATTGGTCTGAGCGGGACGAATCTGATCGTCAACGATGCGGCCGGAAGCGCGCAGGCTCCACTGCGTTTGGCGGCCACCGATCATCGCACGGCGGTGCGTGTTCTGATGGACTGGCTCGATGCACAGCCGGTCTTTGCGTCGATTAAAGCCGTGGGACACCGCGTGGTGCATGGCATGAAGCACACCGAACCGGAGCGAATCACGGCGAAGCTGCTCGCGGAACTGCGCCGCATCACGCCGTACGACCCGGATCATTTGCCGAGCGAGATCGCACTGATCGAAGCCTTACGGCAGCGGCATCCGAAACTTCCCCAGGTCGCGTGCTTCGACACCGCGTTTCACCGCAGCATGCCGCGGGTCGCGAAGTTACTCCCGATCCCGCGCCGCTATCTGGCGAAGGGGGTCGAGCATTATGGCTTCCACGGGCTTTCCTATGCCTATTTGATGGAGGAACTCGGTCGCATCGATCGCGCGGAGGCAAACGGCCGCGTGATCCTTGCGCATCTCGGCAATGGTGCGAGCCTCGCCGCCGTGCGCGGCGGCAAGTGCATCGATACCAGCATGGGTTTTACGCCCACGTCAGGCTTGGTGATGAGCACGCGCACGGGTGATCTGGATCCCGGCATCGCTTACTATCTCGCGCGCAGCGAGCGCATGAGCGCCGCGAAATTCAATCAGATGGTGAACCACGAATCCGGGCTGCTCGGCGTCTCTGGGACCAGCTCCGACCTGCGCGACTTGTGCGCGCGTGCGGCCACCGATGTCCGGGCGGCGGAGGCGGTGGAACTCTTTTGCTACCAGGTGACGAAATGGATAGGCGCCTACGCGGCGGCGCTCGGCGGTCTGGACACGCTCGTTTTCGCCGCGGGCATCGGCGAAAACGCGCCGCTCATCCGGAAGCGCATCTGCGGGAGACTGGGGTTTCTCGGAGTCGAACTAAACGCGAAGCGCAATGCCCAACATGCGCCGCTGATTTCATCGGATGCCGGTCGCGTGCGGGTGCGGGTCATCCGCACCGATGAAGAGCTCATGATCGCGCGCTCAGTCAGCCGCCTGCTGAATCTCGGATAAAAACATGAACACCAACTCGCTTCCGCCGGAACTGCTGCACAGCATGGATGCCTACTGGCGCGCCGCCAACTATCTGTCGGTCGGCCAGATTTATCTGCACGACAATCCACTGCTCAGGCGGCCACTGACGCCCGCCGATGTGAAGCATATGCTGCTCGGGCACTGGGGCACGACGCCCGGGCAGAATTTCATCTACGTGCACCTGAACCGGATCATCAAAGAATACGATCTCGACATGATCTATGTCTGCGGCCCCGGGCACGGCGGGCCGGTGGTGGTTGCCAACACCTATCTCGAAGGCACTTATAGCGAGATCTATCCCAACGTGAGCCGGGATGAGGCGGGACTGAAAAAGCTCTTCACTCAGTTTTCGTTTCCCGGAGGAATTCCTAGCCATGCATCACCGGAGTGCCCGGGCTCGATCCACGAGGGCGGCGAGCTCGGCTATTCGCTGAGCCATGCGTTTGGCGCGGTGTTCGACAACCCGGATCTCGTCGTCGCCTGCATCGTCGGCGATGGAGAGGCGGAAACCGGGCCGCTCGCCACGGCATGGCATTCCAACAAGTTTCTCGATCCTGTCACCGATGGTGCGGTGCTGCCTATCCTGCATCTCAATGGCTACAAGATTTCCAATCCGACGCTGCTGGCCCGCATCACCCGTGAGGAACTCGAACAATTGCTGCGCGGCTACGGGTGGACGCCGTACTTCGTCGAGGGCCACGAGCCTGAGCTGATGCACGAGGCGATGGCCGCGACGCTCGACACCGTGGTGGAGCAAATAAGGGACATCCAGCATGAGGCCCGCGTCAACGGCAACGTTACGCGTCCGCGCTGGCCGATGATCGTCCTCGATTCACCCAAGGGCTGGACGGGACCCAAGGTGGTCGATGGGCTGGCAATTGAAGGCACTTTCCGTTCGCACCAGGTGCCGCTCTCAGATCCCGCAAAGAATCCGGGACACCTCAAGCTCCTCGAAGACTGGCTCAGGAGCTACCGCCCTGAAGAACTCTTCGATGCGCAGGGCCGGCTGAAAGCGGAACTGGCAGCACTTGCGCCGGAGGGCGAACGGCGCATGGGCGCGAACCCACACGCCAACGGCGGCATGCTGCTGCGCGATCTGCGGATGCCGGATTTCCGCGACTACGCGGTCGAGGTGCCCGCGCCGGGTACTCAGGGCATCGGCGACACGCATGTGCTGGGGCGTTTCCTGCGCGATGTCGTGAAACTGAATATGGAGCAGCGGAATTTCCGCATCTTCGGTCCCGACGAGACGCTTTCCAACGGACTGGAGTCCGTCTTCGAAGCGACCAGCCGCCAATGGCAGGCGGCGACCGTTGCGAACGACGAATTCCTCGCGCCCGCAGGGCGCGTGATGGAAATGCTGAGCGAGCACCAGTGCGAGGGCTGGCTGGAGGGCTATCTGCTCACCGGGCGGCATGGGCTTTTCAATTGCTACGAAGCGTTCATCCACATCGTCGACTCGATGTTCAACCAGCACGCCAAGTGGCTGAAGGTCACCGCCCACCTGCCGTGGCGGCGCAAGATCGCCTCTCTGAATTACCTGCTGGCCTCGCATGTCTGGCGCCAGGATCACAACGGGTTCACCCATCAGGATCCCGGCTTCATCGATCATGTCGTGAACAAGAAGGCCGAGGTGGTGCGGGTTTACTTTCCGCCGGATGCGAACTGCCTGCTGTCGGTGATGGACCATTGCCTCAGGAGCCGCCATTACGTCAATGTGGTGGTCGCGGGCAAGCATCCGGCGCCGCAGTGGCTTCCGATGGACGCCGCCGTCAGGCACTGCACCGAGGGCATCGGCATCTGGCAGTGGGCGAGCAACGACCAGGCGGTCGCACCCGACGTGGTCATGGCCTGCTGCGGCGATGTGCCGACGCTGGAGACGCTGGCCGCTGTCTCCATAATGCGCGCGCATCTGCCGGAGCTGAAAATCCGTGTCGTCAACGTCGTCGACCTCATGACGCTGCAGCCGCAGAGCGAGCATCCGCACGGGTTGAACGACAAGGATTTCGACGAACTTTTTACCAAAGATAAACCGGTCATCTTCGCCTATCACGCCTACCCTTGGCTGATCCACCGGCTCACTTACCGCCGCACCAACCACGACAACATACATGTGCGCGGCTACAAGGAAGAGGGCACCATCACCACGCCCTTCGACATGACGGTGTTAAACGACCTGGACCGCTTCCACCTCGTGATGGACGCGATCGACCGCCTGCCGCAGACCGGCGACCGGGGAATCTACCTCAAGCAGCAGTTGAAGGACAAGCTGATCGAGCACAAGCAGTACATAGACAAGTTTGGAGTAGACCTGCCGGAGATCAGGAACTGGAAATGGGGCGTGCGCGACTCCGGAAAACCCGCTTGAGCGGGCCGGGTTTGCGGGCACCGGACCCGCACAACTTTGATTGTTGGTAACACTCCCGGGCTCAGAAGAGATTTCCACGACTAATGTACGGAAGGGCACGGTTTTCGCAAACCGCATGGCGGAAAATGCCGCTATCGTTTGCGGTTGGGATGCGTGCCATGGCCAGGCGCGTATCCAGATACCGGCGCGTTGACTCTATGCGAGGTGCGAAATGGAGAAGTTCATAAGCGCTGCTGAGCAATCCGGAGATCTGTTCGGGAAGATGCCGCTTTCTCATGGTGGGCCGGTCATCAGGCGCAGGCGATCGCCTGAGTTTACGGTAGCCACTGCGCTATGCCGTCAGCTTAGGCGTCAACGGAACCCAAGGGAAAAGCAGCGGATCGCGCATCTGATCTGCCTGAATCTTCTGTCGATGCTGGTACACCACGCGTAACCACGGCGCGCGAAGCGTCGACGCGGCTTGCAGGAGATGGATAAGGGACCGGCATGCCCGAAGCTAGCCGATGAACGACCGTGATACCATCTTCTTATTGCCATGGTCCATGATCTCTATAACTTCTTCGAAACCGTCCTGTTCGCGGTGGGCGTGTTGCTGCCCATTGTCGATCCTCTGGGTGCGGCGCCGATCTATCTCGCCATGACCGCGGACTTTACCCCCGACGAGCGGGGCCGGATGGCGAAGACGGTGGCGATGCACAGCTTTCTGCTGTTGATCGCTTCAACCCTGATCGGCGCCTACGTGCTGGATTTTTTTGGCTTGTCGATTCCTGCAGTCCAGATTGCAGGCGGAATCCTGGTCTGCGCCATCGCCTGGTCGCTGCTGCACAGTCCCAATTCGGCGCCGGCGCTCTCTCGGGAAGGGCCATCCACTGCGACCTCGGACGCTTTCGGTCAGCACGCCTTCTACCCCCTGACGATGCCGCTGACTGTGGGCCCGGGTTCGATTTCTGTTGCGCTCACGCTCGGGGCCAACCCTGCGCGGGGCGTGCGCCCGTTGGTCGTGACTGCGCTCGCGCACGGGGTCGGTATCCTGATCGTCGCTTTGGTGGTCTACCTCTGCTATCGCTACGCCGATCGCATACTCAGGAAACTGGGCCCGACCGGGAGAGGCGTGGTGGTGCGCCTTTCCGCGTTCATCCTGTTGTGCATTGGCGCGCAGATTGTCTGGAACGGACTGCACGCGCTGCTGGTCAGCACGTTCCCCAATGCCGCGTCCTGATGCGCCGGATCTATTCTGAATCCGAGTGCTTAGCTTAGATTCTCGGCTGCAAATTGCCAGTTGATCAGTTTGTCCAGGACCGCGTTAACGTAGTCCGCACGGCGGTGCTGGTAATCCAGGTAGTAGGCATGTTCCCACAGGTCTATCGTCAACAGCGGCGTCATGCGGTGGGTCAGGGGTGAATTGGCATTGGCGGTCTTTACGATCTTGAGTTGATCGCTTTCCTGCACGAGCCACGCCCAGCCGCTGCCGAACTGGCTGGTGGCCGCCGCTGCCCACTTCTCTTTGCACTGATCGACGCTGCCGAATGAAGCCTCGATCTTCTGCTTTAACTGCGCGGGCGGTTCGCCGCCGCCTTTCGGGTTCAGGCTTTTCCAGTAAAACGTGTGATTCCACGCTTGCGCCGCATTGCGGAAGATTTCAATCTGGTCACCTTTGTTGGCCGTCTCGGCGATGATGGTTTCCAGCGGCAGCTCTGCGTACACGGTTCCCGCGATCAGCTTGTTCAGGTGATCGACATACCCTTGGTGGTGCTTGCCATAGTGAAAGCCTATCGTATTTGACGAAATTACGGGGTGGAGTGCGTTCTCATCATAGGGCAACGGCGGCAGTATGTGTGCGGATGTGGATGCGATACTCGCTTGGTTCATGATTCTGCTTCCCCGATCGATTAAGAGCGGACTTCAGCTTAGTCGCAGCTCCCGGTGTGTTCCGTGCGGTGGAGTACTCAACGCGTGCAGTATCGTTCATCGCGCCCACGGCGACTGGCGGTTATTCGGGGCCGATTTACGCCTGTTCACGGTTGCGAGTCCTGTTCTCGTCGCCGCAATTGGCCCAACCCTGTGCGGTGGCGTACAGAGCATTGCAGGGGGAAAGTGATACTGTACGGTGGGCACAATTTTTAAATACCCAAGGCGGGACACCCTCGATCCCAAGGTCAATGTGCTGCCGCTCGCGCGGTGCGTCCCCTGAGATCCGGTGATTGCGTCCCGTCTGGCTACGAGCCTGCGGGCGGAACTGGGGGAAGAGTTTTCGATCACCGATTGATAACCATAGGAATGACCATGCTCCCAAATGCAAAAAGCCTCGAAGGCAAACCAGTACCCCATGTAACGTTCAAAACCCGCGCCTATGATCAGTGGCTGGACGTGACTACTGACAAGGTGTTCAAAGGCAAGACCGTCGTCGTTTTTTCGCTGCCCGGCGCCTATACCCCGACCTGCTCGAGTGCACACCTTCCGCGCTACAACGAGCTCGCTCCGGTGTTCAGGGCCAATGGCGTGGAGGAGATCGTCTGCCTGTCGGTCAACGACGCCTTTGTCATGAATCAATGGAAGCAGGATCAACAGGCGGAGAACATCACACTGCTTCCCGACGGAAATGGCGAATTTTCCGCCGGCATGGGACTGCTGGTCGATAAATCGAGCATCGGTTTTGGCAAGCGGTCGTGGCGCTATTCGATGCTGGTGAAGAATGGTGTGATCGAGAAGATGTTTATCGAGCCGGAAAAGGAAGGCGATCCGTTTGAAGTATCCGATGCAGATACCATGCTCAAATATGTCAACCCGAAGGCCATCGTGCCCGAACCCGTGGTGATCTTCGCCAAGCCCGGTTGCCCGCATTGTGCGCGCGCCAAGGCGCTGCTCGATTCCGAAGGGTATCACTACAGCGAAATAATCCCCGGCAAGAACGTAACGGCGAGCACGCTGCGTGCGGTCTCTGGCAGCAGCACCTGGCCGCAGGTTTTCATCGGGGGCAGGCTCATTGGAAGTGCCGATGATCTGGAGGCCTTTTTCAAGTCCCGCAAAGCGGCCTGAACCCATGGCGTGACATGAGACGGACATTGTCGGCGCAGCGTCTACCTCTACAAGGGCATGAGACATGAAGACCGTGCAAGTCGATGTTGCGGTAATCGGCGCCGGCACGGCGGGCCTTGCGGCATACCGCGCAGCGAAAGCCGCGGGCGCGAATGTCGCGATCATCGAAGGCGGACCGTATGGCACCACCTGCGCACGGGTCGCCTGCATGCCGAGCAAGCTCCTGATCGCCGCCGCTGACGCGGCGCATGCCGTCAGGAAGGCTCCGGAGTTTGGCATTCATGTCGACGAACTCCGCGTCGATGGTTGCGCAGTCATGGAACGGGTGCGGCGGGAGCGCGACCGCTTTGTCGGATTCGCGCTGCGGGACGTCGAACGCATTCCCGAAAAGGATCGCATACGCGGCCACGCGCGTTTCGTCGACGACCATACGCTGGCGGTTGCGGATCATGCTCAAGTCAAGGCCAAAGCCGTCGTCATCGCGACCGGCTCGCGCGCCACCTGCCCGGATTCGTTCGCAGTGCTGGGCGAGCGCCTGATCATCAGCGACGACGTGTTCGACTGGCACGATCTGCCCAAGGCCGTGGCCGTGATCGGTCCCGGGATCATCGGGCTGGAGCTGGGCCAGGCGCTGCATCGTCTGGGCGTTCGCGTTGCGCTGCTCGGCGAGGGAGGGCACGTCGGTCCCCTCAGCGACCCGGAGATACTGTCTTACGTGATCGCGACCTTCAGCGGGGAATTCACCCTGGAGCCCGACGCGCACATCGACATGTCGCGTGAAGGGGATCGCATCTGTATTCGGCGCAATGGGCCGGGCGGTTCTGAAAAAACCGAGTATTTCGATTACGTCCTCGCTGCCACCGGCCGCATACCCAATGTGAAAGACCTGGGCCTCGACCAGACCACGCTCAAGCTCGATGCCCAAGGCGTGCCATTATTTGCTGCAGCAACCACCCGGGCGGAGAGCGCAGACGGGCCCAGTTCGATTTTCATGGCGGGCGACGCCAGCAACTTCATCCCGCTGCTCCACGAGGCTGCGGACGAGGGCCGCATCGCAGGAAAGAATGCCGCGCGCCTCGCAATGGGGGGGAAGGTGAGACGTGGCCTGCGCCGCGCGCCGATCTGCATTGTATTCACCGATCCGCAAATCGGCATCGTCGGCGGCGGATGGCGTGCGCTGAAACCGGGTACATTTGCCACCGGTCAGGCGAGTTTCGAGGACCAGGGCCGCTCGCGCATCATGCTGAAGAACAAGGGGCTGCTGAATGTTTACGCCGACCTTGCCACCGGGCGCTTCGTGGGTGCCGAAATGCTGGCGCCGGCCGCCGAGCATCTGGCGCATCTGCTTTCCTGGGGGCTGCAGAATCAAATGACCGTCGCGCAGCTGCTCACGATGCCGTTCTATCATCCGGTGATCGAAGAGGGATTGCGCACCGCTTTGCATGACCTTGACGTCAAGCTGAGAGCTGCCCCTGCAAACGTCAAAAAAGCGGGTTGAGCGCGTCGATCCAAGCCACTGATCAGCAACACGCTTCAGCGGCTCATTGCGCCGCGACGTCCGCCACCTTGGGATAGAGCTCCAGCGTTCTTGTGATCGAGCGCCCAGGCAGTTGCGGGCGGCCCGGTTTCTGGCTGCCTATGTGCGGCATCGCACGGAACACGGCAGTCGAACGGAGGAAAAGTATAACTGGCTAATGGGTATTCCTGATTTCAATACAGCTGAATTGACGAAGCATTTCAATCCACCAAGGAGCATTTCATGAACTGGGATCGTATCGAAGGCAATTGGATACTGGCCAAAGCCAAAATCAAGGAGCAGTGGGGAAAACTGACGGACGAGCACCTGGATAAGATTTCTGGAAAGCGCGACCAGTTGATCGGCGGGATACAGGAATGCTACGGCTGCCACAAAGACGAGGCCGATCGCCAGGTCAAGGATTGGGAAGAGCGTAACCATGACGTCTTCGCGGAGACTGCAGCAGCCGTCAAGAAATATGTAGGCATCGCGCGGCAGTAATACACCGCGACCGGCGCCGCGTGCGCAATGTGTGTGCATGATATTGTCACGTTATGTACGACGCCGCGCATATTGCCGCGGTATTCGGGAATATTCTCAAATCGTGCCGGCAATCCGTCCGGTGAAAGAAACGCATGAAACGTACCGCAATTCGCAGCCGTCAATCACCCAAACTTACGGTCTCCTGGCGTGAGGCGGAATTCGCCGCGCGGCGGCTCAATGCCGCAGACACCTGTGACAACCGAGTCAGCGACGACATCTACGACATCGAGGACGAACGTGTGGAAGTCGAAATGATTGCCCATGGGATGCTGCACGACATAAGCTGAGCAGTATGTTTTACATGCGCTCTACCCGGTAAAACGCGATTCCATGGCAAACGCCGTTCCTGCGGGAACTGCAGGAATGATGTGCGGGTCCATCCTTGGCGGGGCGCACCGAGCCTGACATCGATGGTTCCAATTAAATGAGGTAATCACCATGGCAAAAAAATTATTCGTTCTGGGGATGGCGCTGGCAGCGACCGGTTGTGCGGCTGTGACATATGCTTTTGCTGCCCGCCATTTTTCCCGCCGCAAGGAAGCGCAACAAAACAAAGTGGATTTGGCGACCTGGGAAGGCGAGGGCGGAAAATCGGCGCCGTCGGGGGCGCACAGCGGTTAATCCGGCGCATTGATTACCGAAGATTTCACCCGTCGTTGGGGCGATGGCTTATCGGAAAACAAGAAACAACACGATAATTAGCAAAAGCAAACCGCCGCCAATATTCATGTTGGACTCCCTGCGGTTGTCGACGCTCGACGAAAAGCAAGCGCGCGGAATGTATTTAATCACCCGGACGCAGTGCAGTTTGTTCGGTAGCTCGCACCGGTGCCCAGTCGTTGTTTGGGGGCGCGGACCGCGCGCGCACCGCATCTATCGGCGAACGCTCATGCGCCAGGGTCTGTGGAGGAACTTTTCTTCCGTATTACAATCGGTATGAGGTACCTTGTACTTCCCCTCCCATCGCATCGCAGCGATACGTCCAAAGTGATACCAGGCCGCTGACGCCATGACCACCGCAAGCGACAGGGTGTTCCTGCTCGACGTGGACAACACGCTGTTCGACAACGACCGCGTACAGGAAGATCTGCGAGACCATCTCGAACAGGAGTTCGGCGCGGCGAACCGTGACCGCTACTGGGCGATCTTCGAAACACTGCGCACCGAACTGGGGTACGCGGACTACCTGGGAGCATTGCAGCGCTACCGGCTCGGTGCGATGAACGATCCGCGACTGCTGCAGATGTCCGCGTTTCTGGTGGACTATCCGTTCGCCGACCGGCTGTATCCGCATGCGCTCGCCGTGATCGATCATCTGGCCCAGTGGGGGCCGACCGTCATTTTGTCGGATGGCGACGTCGTCTTCCAGCCGCGCAAGGTCCAGCGCTCGGGGCTGTGGGACGCGGTCGACGGCCGGGTGCTCATCTACATCCACAAAGAACAGATGCTGGCTGATGTCGCCGAGCGCTACCCGGCCCGTCAGTACGTCATGGTGGATGACAAGCTGCGCATACTGGAGTCGATGAAAAAGATCTGGCGGGATCGGCTGTCAACGGTTTTTCCGCGCCAGGGACACTACGCGCTCGACCCACGCGAGCTGGCCGCTTATCCGCCGGCCGATCTTGCGATCGAACACATCGGCGATCTGCTTGATCATGATATCCCCGCCGTGTTCGGGCCTGCGACACCCAAGGACAGAAAACAGGAGTAGACATGAACACCATACAAAAGCTGCACGATCTGGGCCGAAGCCTCTGGCTCGACAACATTACGCGCGGGCTGCTGACGAGCGGGACACTCAACCGATACATCAAGGAGTTCGCGGTGACGGGGCTCACCTCCAACCCGACGATCTTCGATCAGGCCATCAAGGGCGCCGGCTTTTACGACGAGGCCATACGCAAGAAAGCCGCGGACGGCAAGTCGGGCGAAGCCTTGTTCTTCGAACTCGCCCTCGAGGACCTGACCGCGGCCGCGGACTTGTTACGTCCTGCATTCGATGCCACCGCCGGCATCGATGGGTGGGTGTCGCTCGAAGTGTCGCCCTTGCTCGTGGACGACACAGCCGGCAGCATCAAAGCGGCGGCGCGCCTGCATGCGCGTGCGCAGCGGCCCAATCTCTTCATCAAGATCCCGGGCACGCCATCCGGCATACCGGCGATCGAGGAATCGATCTTCGCCGGCGTTCCGATCAACGTTACGCTGCTGTTTTCACGCGAGCATTACGTCGCCGCGGCCGAGGCCTACATGCGGGGCATCGAGCGGCGCATCGCCGCAGGGCGCGATCCCAAGGTTGCCTCCGTGGCGTCGATCTTCGTCAGTCGCTGGGACGTGGCCGTCCACGACAAAGTATCAGTGGAGTTCCGCAACCGCCTGGGCATCGCCATCGCCATGCGCACCTACAAGGCCTATCGCGATCTGCTGGCGTCACCGCGCTGGCGCAAGCTGGCCGCAGCCGGCGCGCAGCCGCAGCGCCTGCTGTGGGCCAGCACCGGCACCAAAGATCCGGCGGCGCCGGACACGCTGTACATCGATGCGCTCGCAGCGCCGGATACCATCAACACCATGCCGGAGAAGACGCTGCTCGCGTACGCCGCGCACGGCAAGGCAGACGAAGTATTGCCGGTGGATGGGGGTTATGCGGAAGCGGTCATCGCCGAATTCAATCGTGAAGGCGTCGACGAAGAGGCACTCGCCGCCGACCTGCAGCACGAAGGCACCGCAGCCTTCGCCAAGTCATGGAGTGATCTGATGAGCTGCATCGCCTCGAAGGTGCCGGCGTAGGCCGGGTTAGCTGAGCGGCATGGCGGTGACCGCCCGTTCCACCGCGCGGGTGCAACGCGTGCCCGTGATCTGAAGACAATGGCGAACCAGGACCCTCAGCCTGTCGTGATGACCGTGGGCCACTCGACGCGGCCCCTTGCCGATTTTATTGCGCTGCTTACGGCCCACTCGGTTACGCGACTCATCGACGTGCGCACCATGCCGCGTTCCCGCCACATGCCCGAGCAGCATGGCGCCGTCAGCAATGGTCGACAGCGCCACTCCTTTGGCGAAATCAGGCCCGGCCGGTTGTGTATTTTCGTCGCTCATTTGACCT
>Ga0207099_1018_pt1 | contig 35890 bp, 36 predicted proteins | sample Alteio_BWMinHeat_85_FD_153521 | JGI IMG/M metagenome (GOLD analysis project Ga0207099, IMG submission 153521) | Enriched cells from forest soil in Barre Woods Harvard Forest LTER site, Petersham, Massachusetts, United States -... | ecosystem: Environmental > Terrestrial > Soil > Temperate forest >... | reverse complement strand
TTGAAAATAAAGTGTCTCAAAAAATAAATTTTGAAATCACAGATGAACTACAAAAGAAAATAATAATTTGGCAAAAAAAATTACAAGAAAAATATTCAGCTGATATTAAAATTATTTTTACGAAAGAGGGCAGCGCGCGTTTGCAGTTGGAAGTGAAGTCGGCTGAGCACTTATCTCAATTAATGAATGAAATGATGGGGTCTACAAAGTAGCTTTAAACAACCTCTTGATATGCTCAACACCAATTCTTCAATCATTTTGGTATGCCATTAATAAATTAGTGTGTCAGTATCCCATTGGTTAATAGATCTTTAATAAGCAATATTCGGCAGAAATAAGATGACAACTTGCCAAAATGACCGTATGATCAAAATCGCCTAACGTTCGCTCATAAGGTTTTTTTAAACAATTGATATAGAGAAAATAAACATGAACCAATCTAAAATTTACGTCGGAAATTTGTCTTATAACACAACAGAAGACGAACTTCGCGACCTTTTTTCACAATACGGCAGTGTTGCTGAAGTGAAACTGATTATCGATTTCAGTACAGGTCGTTCAAAAGGCTTTGCTTTCGTTAGCTATGCTTCAAATCAAGACTGCGAAAATGCAGTTGAAAAAGCGAATGGTTATGAAATGGATGGTAGAAAACTAAAAGTCAATATCGCAAGAGATGATAATCGTCGTCCTGCGGGTGGTGCTGGTGCGAGACGTCCAGCCGGCAACAATCGTCCTTCTTACCGTGATAGAGACGATAGAGGTTAATATCTAATTCCTGGGAATAAACACCCCAGGATGTTTTACACGCGAAATGAATTTGCGATTAAGCGTCAAAAAGGAGATTCACGCCAATTTTGACAATCAGGCGTATTGTCCTTGTGCTATGTATAATATTACCTTGCGCGAGGTTTACTATTATACATAACTCAAAGAACCTATTTTATGACATCAACTAAAAATCCATTTGCTCATTTTGGGCTAGAAAAATCCATTTTATCCGCTATTTCTGACTTAGGTTATGAAAGCGCTACCCCTGTTCAAGAACAAGGCATTCCCATTTTATTAAATGGCGAAGATCTCTTAGCGCAAGCGCAAACTGGCACCGGTAAAACCGCAACCTTTGCTTTGCCGATTTTGTCATCTCTTGATTTTACAGTGCGAACGCCACAAGCCATGATTATTGTGCCTACACGTGAATTGGCGATTCAAGTAGCAGAAGCTTTTCAAGGTTATGCAAAACATGTCAAAGGCTTTTTGGTTGCGCCAATTTATGGCGGACAAGATTTTGGCATTCAATTACGTTCAATTAAACGTGGTGCACAAGTGATTGTGGGAACACCCGGTCGTTTAATGGATCATTTACGCCGTAAAACATTACCGCTTGATGCATTAAAAACAGTGGTATTAGATGAAGCCGATGAAATGTTGAAAATGGGATTTGTTGATGATGTCGAATGGATTTTAGGGCAAATTGAACACCCTCATCAAACGGCTTTATTTTCGGCAACATTACCGGCATCCATTCAAAAAATTGCACAACGTTATTTAAAAGATGCAAAAAAAATTCAAATTAAAGCGAATGTTGATGCAGTTGAAACAATCGAACAATGCTACGTGACTGTATCAAACCGAAATCAAAAATTAGATGTGTTAACCCGTTTATTAGAAGTTGAAGAAAATCAAGCAGTGATTATTTTCACACGCACAAAAAATGAATCGACGGAATTAGCAGAACGATTACAAGCACGTGGTTATGGTGCGGCGGCTTTGAATGGCGACATGAGTCAAGCAGCGCGTGAAAAAACAATTAATCGCTTGAAAAAAGGCGATTTAGATATTTTGATTGCAACAGATGTGGCGGCTCGTGGAATTGACGTTGAACGTGTTACGCATGTCATCAATTATGATATTCCTTACGATGTAGAATCGTACGTGCATCGTATTGGTAGAACGGGTCGAGCAGGGCGTTCTGGAAAAGCCATTTTATTTGTGACGCCGCGTGAAATGCGTTTGTTTAATGACATTGAACGTTATACAAAAAAACCGATTAAACGAATTGAACCACCTTCATTAAAAGTGATTCGTGAAAAACGGGTTGCACAATTAAATGAAAAAATTATGGCGGCAATTCGCGAGAAAGAAAAACAAATCGCACCGTATATTGAAATTGTGATGGGTTTGGCTGAAAAAGAATCGTGTACAGCACAAGATATTGCAGCTGCGCTTATGTTTTTGAATGAAGAAGAAGTGGCAGCGCCGGATTCTTTTTCAGCTTCATCTTCATCAGAAGGATCACGTGATAGAAATCGTGATCGTGGTGATCGAGGCCGTGGTGATCGAGGTCGCAATGATCGTGGTGATCGCAGAGACCGTGGTGGTGATCGTCGACCAGAAGGTAGACCAGAGGGTTTTGCCCGCAAAAAATTTGGTAGTTCATCCGGTAGCTCAAATAGAAAAGGTGCGCCGAACGATGCACACAAATCAGCTGGCTTTGTTCGTAGCGAAAGACCTGAACGGTCTGAAAGAACAGAAAAAAATGGCAATTATGCTCGACCAGAAAGAACGGAAAAATCTGCTAGCTATGCACCGCGCGGCGAAAGACCAGAAAGATCCGAAAGAAATGATCGTGGTGACAGAAGTGCTTCAAAACCAGCATTTCCAAAAGACGACAAGCCAAGACGTGAACGTGCCTGGAAAAAGTAATATATTTGACTCAGAGCCCGGAGCTGACGCGAGTGAAGAGCGACGAAGAATGCAATAGAAATTTCAGTTTGAATTTTATTTATTTTTCTGATTTATTGGTTTTGAATTATACATAAACCATTCCGCAAAACTGTCATCTTCTAATGCATACGCACCGCGACTGGATTGCCAAATAAATCCTTGTTCGCGTAACGCTTGAATGGCAGTTTGCACAGTTGAAACAGACAACGTGGGTTGATGAATTGCTTCTTGATAATATCCCATGGATTCTTCGGAAAATGGAGACCAGGCTCGACCTTGTTTAATCAACAAGGTCAGAATCACTCTTTGTAATGCTGACAATCGATTAAAATCATTTTCAAATTCTTCCCAAATTTGCGTGTGCCAAAGTGATGCATCCTGTTTCAGTAAATCTGAAAAGGATTGGGCATCATGATTAATAGCTACACGACCAATCATTTGACGTAAAATTTCAGGACGATAACCAATGAGCTGAAATGCTTCCCATACACTTTCTTTTGTGAATTGATTATTCTTAGCGAGCGCTTTATTAACTTCTTTTGTGAAAGGATCTGTGAAATCTTGTCCTAACAATGGAAATGCTGTAATTTCTGAACCAAAAAAAGGTTGATCTTTTTTAACAACCAATTGCGCTAATTTATCGCGATTAGAACCAGTTAATACCAACATTAGATCAGGCGCATTGTTAAGCATATTAATTTGATCGCGGGCTGATTTAATTGAAAACATGGTATTAATGCCATTTTGCGTCGTTAATGCGTGTTGTGCTTCATCAATAATAAGTACAACTGGTTTTTCCGCCAGTTTGATTAATTGAGTGAGTGCGTCAACCAGGGTGACATTATCAGGCAAACCAGGCTTAGAAAAATCCAGCTCAACTGTTTTTAAGATATTAATTTTTTGCACTTTAACTTTTCGAGCCAATTTGCTGAGCCTGCTTTTGTATGATGCAATAGCTGTTTTAATCGTTTCCGTAATGAGAATTGCTGGATCAATTAGTTTATTTGCCCATAGATCAACATAGACAGGCAGCCAGCGCCGTGCTTTTACTTCGGGCATGAGATCTTCAATTAAAAACGTGCTTTTCCCAACGCGGCGCGGACCAGCCAGAAAAAGTCCGGAAGTGGCATTGGCAATCCCTTTGCCAGCAACGCTATCGCAGTACGCTTTGGCTAAGTGCGCTCTTTTGAATGAAAAGTGGTCTAACATCGGCAATCCAATTACGTATGATTATTTTAAATTAGGTAATTTATGTAAATTAACATAATTTACCGTAAAGTACAATTGTCAGTCCAAATTTAGATTGATATTAAAATCTGTTTATGTGAGGATTTGCTGATAAAGGATTTTCACAGGCAAAATGATTATGCAATCTCACCAACCTAATACCGTAGAACGTCAAAAAATCCGCGAATTATCCGATCGACTCGTAGCGCTTCAACAACCTATTCGTATTTTAGATGCCATCAAGTGGGATGATGACGTTAAAATTGATTTTTTCAATAAAAAATTTCAACAATTACCCAAAGTAGATGTTGATTATTATAATAACCGTCCTTTACCGTTTGATCCTGATAAATTAACCGCAGAATTTCATGTGTTAATTCGCGAAATAAAAAATGATTTAGGACACTATTCAGGTATTTCTAAAATTATGATTCGCTTGTGTGAAGAATATTGCCAAGCTATTTTAATGATTAAATCACGAGGAAAACAGCTATTTTCTGAATTATCGATGGAATTATATGGCGCACCCGATGACGCATTTTATCCAAATGGTCCGCGATTAAGTGATATGGGCACTATGCTTGGCGCAATATTAGAAAACTTAATTAAAGAAATGGTCCCTACAATAGAAGATGAAAAACGCTATAGTGCAGCAGAAGCCGTAGTGATTTTGCAAAAAAAATTGTCAGAATATTTTCATCACACTGATCACGTAACGGTGGCATTGGGCGATAATATTATCGCAGATGCGTCCGCAGGTGCTGATTGCATTAAGTTGAATCGACATGTGCGTTTTAGTGACCGCGATTTGCGTTATCTCGAGGTGCATGAAGGTTGGGTACATGTTGGTACGACGTTAAACGGGCAAGCACAACCCATTTGCACATTTTTATCGAAAGGGTCACCCACATCGAGTATCACGCAAGAAGGTTTAGCGGTAACGACTGAGATTTTTTCGTTTTCATCCTATCCAACGCGTATGTTAAAAATAACGAATCGAGTTAGAGCGTTAAATTTAGTGGCGGCAGGGGGTAATTTTATTGATGTTTTTCGATTTTTTCAGGATCAAGGGATGACAGAGAGCGAAAGCTATCATTACAGTGTACGCGTTTTCCGTGGGAGTACGCCGGACGGTGGACCATTCACAAAAGATTTGTCCTATACTAAAGGATTTTTGTTGATTTACAATTATATACGTTTGGCTGTTAGGGAAGGGCTGATCGATCGTATTCCTCTATTTTTCACGGGAAAAACGCTGATTGAAGATATTCCAACCTTGCATGAATTAAGCGAGCAAGGGTTAATTGTGCCGGCAAAATACATGCCAAAACAGTTTCAAGACTTGGCAGCGTTGAGTTCATGGATGGGTTTTTCGTTATTCTTAAATCAGTTTGATTTAGAAGCTGTGGCAACACATTATGGCTATATCTTAAGGAAATGAAACCCGGATTTCACCGGGATTCCTTATTTCTTTTGTTTTTTTCTGAGTTTTTTAGGACCGTGTGGACCTCTTCCTCTTGGCATAATTTGTCACCTTGTCTGTTAGTTTCAGCAGTGTATTTAACCCAGAATGCATTCTAAAATCAATAGTTTTGTGAGATTCACGTGAAATTGATACCATAAGTGTACAGAAACGCTGGGGAATAAAGAGCAAATGGATTATTTTCAAATTATTATTAATCTACTCACCTTGACTGCGCTTGAAATTATCTTAGGGATAGATAACGTTATTTTTATTGCGATTGTGACCAATCAATTACCCAGAGCGAAACAACATTCTGCACGTCGTTTAGGACATGGCCTAGCATTACTTGGGCGTTACGCATTGTTGCTGATGATTATGTGGGTTGTGCATTTAAATCATCCTTTATTTTCTTTATTCTCAAAAGTATTCACGGGACACGATATTTTTATTATTCTTGGCGGGACATTTTTATTCTGCAAAGCAACATGGGAAATTGTAGGTGAATTTAATCCGATTAATAAAAACAGTAAAAAAAGAAAGAAAATAATTTCTGTTTTTTACGCTATGGTTCAAATTGTTATTTTTGATTTGCTATTTTCGTTAGACAGCATTTTAACGGCGGTTGGATTAACACAAGCGCTGTGGATTATGGCGGTAGCCATTACGATTGCTGTTCTCATTGCTTTGTCAGCCAGTGATTTTTTAAGTCGTTTTATTCACAACAATCCTTCAATAAAAATGTTAGCGCTCAGTTTTTTATTGTTAATTGGTGTTGAATTGGTGGCCGAAGGATTGGGTTTCTCTATTCCCAAGGCTTATATTTATTTTGTGATGTTGTTCTCGCTTTTTTTAGAATGTTTGAATACGTATCGTAATAAGCGTAGACGAATGCCACGACCTTAAAAAATATAAAGTGCTTATGAATAGGCGTAGATGATTGCGAAGGGTCGTGTTTCAAAAACATCCCCCGAGCAATCAGCTAAAGCCTATTCATAAGTCATCATTGTTTAAGGTAGTGCCATTGTGTTCTGGACAACCACTACGGTAGTGCAAAATTCTAAAAATCCGTTAGAATCTCCGTTTAATTTTTTAAATGGAGTTTATAATGTTAGCAATGCATGAATTTATCAGTGAAAAAAATATTGCGTTTTCACCAAAAGAATTTAAATCACAGCAATTTTTAATGATTGACGATTTTATACCGCGTGATTTTGTTTATCGTTATTTTTTGCCGGAAGTGATGCAGTGTGAACCGTTTACTCATCGTGTCAATTTACCCGGTATTAAAAAATCAGGCAGTGTGAGCGCACATCACATTAAAATCCATGCGCCTGAATTATTTGCATTGTATCATTCAGATTGGATGAAAGAACAAGTTGAGAAAAGTGTCGGCGAAAAATTATTTGTTTGTCCGGAACGAGATCCGCACGCCGTTGCATTATATTATTATACGGAAGCAGGGGACCATATCGGCGTGCATTTTGATAAATCATTTTATCGTGGTCAACGTTACACGGTTTTATTAGGGCTTATTCAAGATTCAGTGAATTCGAAATTAATGTGTTACCCGGATGCCACAAAATGGAATCGGCGAAAAAACCCCTTGGAAATTTATACCTATCCTGGCATGTTGGTTATTTTTAATGGTGATGTGTTGTGGCATGAAGTCACCCCGTTGGCAGAAAATGAAAAACGCGTTGTTTTGTCGATGGAATTTGTTACGGACCAGCGAATGAGTACGGTGAATCGATTTATTTCAGATTGCAAAGACAAATGGTTTTACTTTGGGAAACGGTGATTATTACGCACCAAAATTGGTCAATTTATATTCCTATTCCGTTTAAGTTATCTTTAAAAGGAATATGACACGTTTAAGTTACCTCAAAAACGTCACCTTTCCCGTATCTAAATGATACATCCCCCCAACAACTTTAATTTTTCCTGAAGCGATTAATTTTTGAAGAACAGGACTTTCTTTCGGAATCAATGCAACAACGTGCCGCACATTATCTTCCGCCGCTAAATTAATAAATTGCGGATTATCACATTCTTTTTTACCCATTGTTTTTTTCGCATCCAGAATGGCAGGTTGAATTTTATCGAGTAATTGCGAGAGATTACCTAATTTGACATTATCGCAGGCACCTTTAACAGCGCCACAAGCATCATGGCCTAAAACAACAATCAATTTTGCGCCAGCTACTTGAGTGGCATATTCCATGCCGGCTAAAACATCGCGATTAATAACATTGGCAGCAACGCGTGTCACAAAAATATTTCCCGCATGTTGATCAAAAATAACTTCAGGTGGAACGCGCGAGTCAATACAACTCAACACAATAGCAATCGGATGTTGCGGGCCTGAAGCTTGTTTTGCATGATTTAAAAAATCAATTTCAGTACGCTTATTATCGGTAAAACGAATATTGCCTTTTATTAAGCGGTTCAATGCATCATCGGGTGTCATTTTATTTTGAATCGATTTTGTCACCAATGGCTGATGAAACTCAGCAAACAAATTCGATGCATAAAATAAAAAAAATAATATACATAAAATCCTTTTCATTCCTTTTCTCCTTGTGGACTTTGTCTTGTTTGTTTTCGATTAGATTGATGTTTTTTATCAGCAAGCATTTTTCGTTTTGCTTTGTGTGTGCGTTTCTTTTTTTGGCGCCGAATTTTTTCAATCGCTTGCTTAGTATCGCTTCTTTCTTTATTAATGATCGTATCTATTTTTTCACATAAACGTAGGCGTGCAAAATAGCGATTCATGGCACGCGAGCGATCTTGCTGACACTTAACAGTGATTGCAGTGGGGAGGTGTTTAATCCACACGCAAGAACTGGTTTTATTTATTTTTTGTCCACCACTACCAGAACCCAAAATAAACTTTTCCAGCAAATCATCTTCGATAATGCCAAGTGACTGCATCCTGCGTTGTAACTGTTCCCATTTTTCTTTACTAATCATAATCATTTGACAATGCAATAATGATCAATTATTGTCAAGCCCTGGAGAAAACTATGTCCGAATTACGTCGCCAACTTACCACCCGACACATATCCATGATCGCACTCGGTGGCACATTAGGCACGGGTATCTTTTTAACCAGTGGCTCAGCACTTTATATTGCTGGCCCGGTTGGAGCCATCTTTGCTTATTTGATCATGGGCATCATGGTTTATTTTTTGATGAATAGTTTGTGTGAAATGTCAGCCTATAAACCGGTTTCAGGCAGCTTTTGCGAATATTCCAGTGATTACGTCAGCAAACCTTTTGGTTTTGCGATGGGATATAATTATTGGTTTAATTGGTCAATTACCATAGCGGTTGAATTAATTGCAGCAGCCTTGGTAATGGGGTTTTGGTTTCCACATGTGCCCCCTGTTGAATGGTGCGTTTTGTTTTTCGTTGCTATTTTCTTATTAAATATCATTTCCGTGAAGAGTTATGGCGAATCACAATATTGGATGTCATTGATTAAAGTGGCGGCTATTTTGGTTTTTATCGTTATTGGTGTGCTTGTTATTGTGGGTTTCAATACACAACATAAAGCACTTGATTTTCACAACTGGAATCTAGGTCATTTTCACAATGGATTTTCTGGGTTATTTGAAGTGTTTTTATTGTCGGGTTTTGCGTTCCAAGGAACAGAATTAATTGGTGTGGCAGCAGGTGAAGCAAAAGATCCAACGCACAGTATTCCGCGTGCAGTAAAACAAATATTTTGGCGAATACTCTTATTTTATATTGTGATCATGCTGATTATCAGTTTAATTATTCCATACACTGATCCTCGGTTATTAAATGTCAATAGCGATGTTGCGCTAAGCCCGTTTACGATTATTTTTTCGATGGCGGGTATTCCCTACATTACCAGCATCATGAATTTTATTATTTTAATGGCCTTATTATCAGCTTGTAATTCCGACTTATATTCCGCAACACGCATTTTATGGAATTTATCTTCCAGAGGCAGTGCGCCCAAACTCTTTTCAAAAATTAATCGTGCAGGTGTTCCTATTTTGGCTTTATTGGCGACGGCATCATTTGGATTGTTGGCCTTTTTATGTAATTTTTTTGGCAGTGCTAAAATATTTTTAATGTTGGTTAATATCTCGAGTTTAGCGGGGTTTATTGCGTGGTTTGGTATTGCGCGCAGTCATGTGGGATTTCGAAAACATTATTTAAAGGAAGGGAATAAATTAAAAGATTTACCGTTTCAATCGCGTTTTTATCCATGGGGCCCGATTATTGCCATGGTTTTATGTGTCGTTGTGATTGTTGGTCAATGGTTTGTATTGGTTGTTCAAAACCAAATGTCGTGGTCGTCGTTTATCGCAACGTATGTTGGATTGCCCATTGTGTTTTTATTGTGGTTGGGGAATAAGTGGTATCATCGAAGATAGAAGATAGATTATAATGCTTAGGTGTTCTTTTGCGGAGAGAAACTCAATTGAAAAAAACACTGCCTATCGGCAAATCCACCTTAGAAAAAATTTTAATGGACAATTGTGTTTATGTTGATAAAACGCAATTTGTCGCTCAATTAGTAAAATCAGGTGGTTATTATTTCCTATCGCGTCCTCGCCGTTTTGGTAAAAGTTTATTTTTGGATACGCTGAAGCAAGCCTTTTTGGGTAATAAATCAATTTTTAAAGGATTGTACCTGGAGAATCATTGGAATTGGGATGAAACATACCCCGTGATTCACTTTGATTTCGGCACAAGTGCTGCATACAACACCGAAGAGAAACTCATTGAGGCAATTTGGGATGTCTTACGTAATTGCGCAAGAGAATACGATGTTCAATTTGACAACAAGGATTTCGGCCTTGCTTTCCATGAATTGATTTATAAAACCGCAACGAAAACGAATAAGCAACTGATTATTTTAGTTGATGAATATGACAAACCCATTTTAGATTCAATTACTGATATGCCGAAAGCAGCATTAATGCGGGAGATGCTCAAAAGTTTATATTCTGTTATTAAAGTGAATGATGCTTATCTCAAATTCGTATTTCTCACTGGCGTGTCTAAATTTAGTAAGGCAGGATTATTCAGTGGATTAAATAACCTTAATGATATTACATTAAATCCAAGTTATGCAGATATTTGTGGCTATACCCAAACTGATCTAGAAAAAGAGTTTGCAGATTATTTGATTGAGGGAAAAGTAGATAAAACAAAACTCAAACTCTGGTACAACGGTTATAATTTTTCAGGAACCGACAATCAAAAAGTGTATAATCCTTTTGATATTTTGCTTTTTTTCAGCAATAATTTTCAATATAAGGCCTATTGGTTTGAAACAGGCAGCCCTTCATTCTTAATTAAATTAATTCAAAAAAATAAATACTATTTTCCGAACATGGAAGAAATAACAATTAAAGAAAATATGTTGTCCAGTTTTGATCTGGATAATATTGCTTTATCCGTCTTATTATTTCAAACTGGATATCTGACTATTAAAAGTATTACAACACTGGGCACACAATTTGCCTATGTGTTGGGATATCCCAACGCGGAAGTTAAAGCCAGTTTAAATGACAAATTAGCGGAAATTGCGACCACGCCTGAAAGAAAAGAAGCGCTGTTAGGTCGACTCAATGATTGCCTTTTGAATTCCAATATCAATGAAATTGGCGAGATCTTCCAAAGTCATTTTGCGTCGATTCCGCATGATTGGTATCGCAATAATGATATTCAGCACTATGAAGGTTTTTATGCGAGCATTATTTATAGTTGCTTTTGTGCGTTGGGTTATACGGTGATCGCTGAAGACAATACGAACACAGGACAAATGGATTTGGCGGTGATATTGCCAGATAAAATTTTAATCCTTGAATTTAAACTTAAAAAAAATGGGGATGCATTATCAGCATTAACGCAAATTAAAAATAAAAAATATCCAGATAAATATGTTGCTCACAAAAAACCGATTTATTTGCTGGGTATGAGTTTTGATTCTGATGCAAGAAATCTGCATGATTTTCTGAGTGAGGAATATAAATAACAAAAGATAATCATGCCAGTCGTGCCTTATTTGAAAACAGGGCACGCAAGGCACGACTGGCATTCGTTTTACTGGCGACACAATCGATAATTTTTAATTTCCGCAACCGTAACAGGTTTGGTTGAGCGATACGCATTGATATCAATGCCACCACGACGCGTTGAGCGTCCATAAACCGTTAATTCATCTGGTTTACAATATTGCATTATTTGCATAAATATTTTTTCGATACATTGCTCATGAAATTCATTGTCATTACGAAATGAAACAATATAACGCAATAACCCTTCGCGATTTATTTTTTTTCCTTTATACGTAATTTGTACGCTGCACCAATCGGGTTGATTGGTCACCAAACAATTTGATTTTAATAAATCAGAATATAAAATTTCTTCTGCGTATTCATTTTCTATTTTCAAATAAGAAGCATCGGTGTGATAAGCAGAACAAGTAATATCCAGTTCATCTAAATTAAATCCCTCTAAACGCGCCAATAATTTTTCATCTTTTAATAATGAAAGAGGTGTTATTCGAATTAACACAAAAGAAGCGTTTAAACGTTGTGTTAGCGCTTTTTGAATAATTGATTGCACGGTTTCTGCATCTTTAAATTGCGTATTATTAAATGAATTAAAATAGAGTTTCATTGATTTTGATTCGATAATATTTTCAGAATCGGCACTATAAATAATTTCGCCAAGGGCAACTATGGGTTTTCCTTTTTCATTTAGCCAAGAGACCTCAAAGTGATTCCAGGTATCGAATCCAAAAAAGGGAAGGGGTGTTGAAATGCCAATTTCACTGCGTTTTAATTTTCGTGCGATGGGGAAAAGTAAATCGGGATTGTAATGTTCGTCATAACGCGTTTTTTTGCCGAGGGTTGAGTGTTCAGGGGTATGGTTCATGGGTATATTCTCGATTATTTTTGTAGAGAAATAATCGCAGCTTGTGGTTTTTCAGCATCTTCCACCGCAACCCGTTTTCCTGGGAACATAACACCCAAAGTGATGCTGCCTAGACCAGTTGCAGCAAGTCCCCCTGCCATTATTTTTATGCTGTTAGTTTTTCCAGAGAGTGCTGCTGTGACGTGATGTCCGCCAATAATGGCGATCTTATGTGCGACGAATGCCAATGGTGCCAAGACGCCATGACTTCCCGCAACCAACCCCAGTGCAATAAGAGCGGCCGCAATACACAAAACACCGAAACCAAACAGGAATAGGCGTTTTTTAAAGTTTTTTGATTCAGTTTTAAAGTCAGGTAATAAAGCATTTACCTTATTCTTTACCGTACCATTAGGATCAGTTTTATAGTTTTTTAAGAAGCGGATCGCTTTTTCTTCGGCTTTGACAATGGGTTTCATTAAGGAATTTTGACTGGATTTATCCCATTTCGCATCGAAAGCAGATCCGATACCCATTAGAGATATTCCCGCTGCGGCGAAAGGACCAGCAATCGATATTAAAGCACCCATTGAGAATCCAGTGAATGTGACTCCAGCAATCACAGTAGCAGCACCAATACCCTGAAGTACTTTGCTAGGTGTGTATTTGAAGCTTCTTTTTTGTATGTCCGAAATAGCATCGTCATATTCTTTAATGCACGCTTCAAGTTTTGTTTTTCCATTGAATTTAGCTTGACTTCTTATTTCACTAAGTAATTTATTAAGTTTTGCTCTTTGATTTTTTAAATGCAAAAGCGCTTGGAGTTTGATAAAGTCAAATAATATTTCTGGATCAGCCTTATTAAAGGCAAGCATAGCGTCGTTTTTAGTTTGTTTTTTTAATTCTTCATTTGTAAATGCACGTGACATAAAAACCCCCTTATTTTTTTACCTAGTATGAGATTTGATTATTAAGGTAATATTAACTGCTTAGAGTGGCTGATAAATAAATTAATGATTTCGCTCAATTCCAAAAACGTATCAATTTTATATAATGCTTCGAAAAATTCAAGTTTATTTTCTAAATAGCGCGCATAATATTTCCCTAATTTTCTCGATTGAAAAATGGCATTGCGTTCATTTTCCATTTCAATTAGCCCTGAAATATGCTTTAAAAATAATTGTCCGATCTCAAGATTTGAGGGTGTTGAAAATAGCTTTCCATTCATTTCACTCGTGATTTTTTGAAAAAGCCAGGGTTGCCCGACGCTCGCGCGGCCAATCATAAACCCTGCGCACTGTGTTTCTTGAAAAACTTTTTCTAACTGTTTTGCACAGGTAATATCGCCATTGGCAATCACGGGAATTGAGACAGCAGAAACAATTTTTGCAATTGAATCGAGCTGACAAGCGGTATTATAATCGTGCGTCCAATGTCGTCCATGCACAATAATTGCATCCACGCCCGCTTCTTCTAAACTTTTGGCAACACTTTCCTCGCAAAATTCTGCGTGCCCGGCGTCAATGCGCATTTTAATTGTGACAGGTGTTTTATCATCTTGCCGCATTGCTTTAATTAAAAGGGATAATTTTTTTTCATCATTTAATAATTTACTGCCGCAGCCTTTTTTGCGAATTTTAGGTTGTGGGCAGCCACAATTTAAATCGAGAATATCAGCTGAATTTTGCAATGCGCGTTCGCTGGCCCTGGCAAGTATTTCTGGGTCATTGCCGGATAATTGCCAACATAAATTTTTTTCTGTGGGGTATCTTGTTTGATAACGCGGACTGCGATCGCTGTTATTGGCGATGTGAAGGGCTGATAACATTTCCGTGCAGCAATAAGCAACGCCACCAAATTCCCAAACCAATTCCCGAAAAGGCGCACAACTGACACCGGCCAACGGGGCTTGAATTAAGTTGGTTTCAAATTGTTTTTTGCCGATGAGGAGAGGTTTTAGCATTGCCGTATGATGCGGATATTCAGCGTCAAAAGCAATTGGAAAAACAAGCATTCCTTAAGATTAGATTAAGGTTATTTGCTTATCTATCAAAATAATTAAGATTACATTATCTCGTGCATTTCTGCGTGACTTTCACCGCTACTTAGTTTATTTTTGAAGCATCTTTTTATACAAACCAGTGAGAATTTTATGCGTCAATATGTTCCCTCTAATCTCTATGATAAGGTTGATGGTTTTTATAGCAAAGTAGCATATTACTTTTTTTCTGGGAAAGATGTTGCAGATAAAAAAAATCGCGAGCCCAGTGCGATACCGCGTGATTTAGAATTTGTTGGTGAAAAAGACGTTCGTATGCTCACCACATCGACGCAATTCGCTCCTGAAATAAGCTTCCTTGAGGCTTTAAAATTTTCATTGACGCCCAATGTTCCTAAGGTTTGTGAACTTTATCCTGAAATTTCTAAACTTTGCTCTACATCTATCATCGCTGATGGATCCATTTTACTTTATGTTGTTACAACTGCTAAAGCGCCAGAATATGCAAAAGTAGGTGGACCGGGTTCAAATTTCATCACGAATTTCTATGTTATTAAAGTATTTATGGATTATGCATTAAAGCTGATCAAAGAAGAAAAATACTTACAAGCAGCAGTCGCTATAACGGCAGCAACAGTGCTTTATGTCCCGTATATGTTGATTGCCATTTTTGAATCACGTTACACGGAAACGCTTACTGCTTTGATTGCTATTGTGACTTTGCTTTCAGGCGGTGGTTTATATGGATATGGTGTGATTGATGTTGCGGGCTTAGGTAAGAAAATAAAAGATGCAGTGCTTCGTCCGGCTATTCTTGCAGAAGACAAAGAAGAAGAAAAAGTACGTGAAATTGTTTTAAGAAATATTGCTATTTCTAAAGAGCGCGGTCGTTTCGCATCGTATCAAGAAAAAGATTTATCTGAGTTGACAGTTGATTTAAATTACGATCAATATAAAACCGCTTTAACTGAAAAAGAAAAAGAAGAAATGCTGAATGTCGCATTGCTGAAAATAGGTTTAGATTTTGCAACAGCGCTTGATGTGTCAAAATTAACATTTAAAAATTCTGACCAAAAGTGGAATTCACCGGGTAATATTATTCATACTCTTCTTCAAATGATGGCATCAATCATTTTGGTTTATGGCAGTTATGCTTATATGTGTGCAACTGAACAAAGTGCGCGCGAAGATCTTAGATTATCTGGCGGACTTGCTTTTGTTTTTTCTAATGTCATATTAACGCTCCAATATATTTTGAGTATTAAAGGCGGCGTCGAATTAGTTTCAGGCATCAGTAACAATTTAATGCCCACGATTAATAATCGTCAATTACCTAATAATTTAAAAATTGGTGGTGCTTTAGGACACGTAGCAAAATTTCTTTCGCTTACTGGGGCTGTCGGTTTCTCGATTTCTTCCGGGTATACATCGGGAGAATTGTATAACGAAAGTTGCCCTTCCTCGATGCTTAATTTAATGTTTGCAGGTGCTGGTACGGGTACTTATGTTTCATCCAGCGGATTTAATGGCATTTATAATTTAATGGCGTTTAATTGGGCTATTAAGTATTCCACGATACAAACGGCTAAAAATACGCAATTACCAAAAGTAAATGACGCAGATTTAACGTTTAGGCAAAAACAAATCGTGCTTGCTAAAAAAGACGCTGCTTATTTGGCAATACAAGAAGCGCATAAGGCAGTTTCTGACGCAGTAAAAGCAGCGCCATTGCGTGATGGTTGTCGCTATCAATTTAAAACGTCGCCCCTTAATAAAGCCGAAAAAGAAGCGTGTGGAAAAGGTAAGCTGATTATTTTTGAAAAAAAGGGTGAAAATAAGAGTAATGAAGTTATTTGGTTTGTTCATTTTCAAAATGAAAAAAATAAATATCACACGAGAAAAGTCGTAAAAAGTGATGATATTGATTTTTTAAGTTCGGAAGCAGCAAGTGTTTTTGACTCTTTGCAGAATATTAATAAAGAAGACCTTGTTCAGCTTGTTAAGAATCTAAATAAAAGTGATATGGAGTCTGCTCTGACTGCTGACATCATGTTATCTCAGCCAGATCAAAGTGAAATACTGGAAAATCACGTTATTTTTGCAAAAGCTTCAAATAAAAAATGGACTATGTATGCTCTTAGTAAAAAGCCGCAAGAAGTTAAACTAGAAGGGGATATTGCAATTTTAAATACTTTAGAAAGTAAAATGCTAAATCTCATTTCACCTCCACGGGGTGAAGATAAAAATGAATTAACTCCGCGTGATAATCTTAAAATGATTGCTAAGTCGTTGGGCAGCAGTACACCCTATACATTGAATGAGACCTTGTCGAATTTGGGGATGCTCAGTTTAGAGTTGAAAAAACCAAATCTTTTTGGTGCATCTGGACCGGCAGCGATTAATGCTAGTGATACAGTTAGTGAGAATTCAATGATGACGGTGGCACCGGCACCGGAGAGAAAGGTTGGTTTTCTGATGCCTGCTCCGTCAGCTAATGCTACAAGTCAATCGAAGCTTTTGGCTTCTTCTGGCGATAGTAAAGTGAAAAAATCTTGGCGTTGTGCAGTAATGTAAAATATGTTCAGAGCCCCGAGCTGAATATATTCACAACATGCTCTGCAATCGCCATTGACGACGTAAATGCCGGTGATATCGCATTTAATAAATGAATCGAATTATCTGTTTCTTCAATTAAATAATCCATCATCAATTCTTTTGTTTTCCAATTCACCAATTGCGGGCGAATGCCTGATTTAGGTGACGCGATTAACCATTCTTTATCTAAATTTTTCACTAATGACTTTGCCGCATTGTAAAAACACGATGCAAAATATTTTTTCGGTTCTGTTAATGCGACATCGCGAAATTTTTTATTGGTGAAAAAAAGTTGAATGGATTTGGAAAGAATATTCAAAGCTTCTTTATCAATTCCGGAAAATAATCCATAATTTTCGCGGCCAAAAGCAGGAATGGCAGTCGGGCCAGCATAGACATCACCGTGAATATTTTTGGTAAAATGCACACCCAAAAAAGGATTATGAATATTGGGTACCGGATAAATATTGCCATTCACACGATAATTTTGATCTGCGCGTAATTTTCGATAAATACCTTTGAAGGGAATCATTAAAAGCGATTGTGCTAATCCAAATTTATGCGCAACCTTGTCAGCATAAGCACCTGCTGCATTAATCACAAATTGAAATTCAATATTACCTTGATTCGTTATCACGTTATTTTTATTTTTTAAGCTAATAAAACAGGTGTTAAAGGCAAATCGACATTTTTGGGAAGCAAGCAATTCATGATATAAATGATCAACAATGCGTTGTGGGTCAACAACAGCAGTATGATGAGAATACAGCGCTTTTTCAGTGGTTTTTGCCCAGGGCTCAATAGTTGTTAATTGTTTTTCGTCAATTAAATCTACTTTTGCGCCATTAGCAAGTGCACGTTCATATAATAATTGCAGCGTAGGTAATTCATTTTCATTTTTTGCAACAATAATTTTCCCACAGCGATTAAGCGGTAATTTATTTTCTTCGCAATACTGCTGCATTTTTAAATTACCCGATAAACAAAACTGCGCTTTCAGTGAATCTGTTGCATAATAAATGCCTGCATGTAACACGCCGCTATTGCGTCCCGATGCATGCAAGCCCGCTGCGGATTCCTTTTCGATAATTAAAATATCGTCAAAACCCTTGGAAATTAATTCGCGTGCGATGGTGAGTGCAACAATGCCACCACCTATAATTAAAATATTTGTTTTCATAAAGGTCTTTCGTTATAGATGGGAATTTCCATCTTTGGGTGATATTGAATGATAATTTGCCTCGAAAATCCTCATTGACTTGCGTGTCAACTCTGGTTTTCTCAACAAATTATCATTCAATCTCACCTTAAATCTGAAAATTCTCCAAGATTTTTGGAAAATTATATCCATTTCTTTTTTCTAAAATATAAGATCATGCCAATGATACCGCCGATCATGACGCTGGCTACAAAAACAAATCCCCATCTTGATTTCATAAAAGGAATATCGGGTAAATTCATGCCGTAAATGCCGGCGAGGGCTGTTATCGGAATAAAAATAGTGGTAATGATTGTCAGCGTTTTGACGATTTCATTCATGCGAATCGTGAGTCCAGATAAATACATATCAAGGATACTCGCTAACATATCTCGATAGGTTTCAATGGTATCCATTGACTGCATGATGTGATCATACACGTCACGTAAATAAACGCGGGTAAAGGGAGAGACTAAGGTGTTTTCTTCATACAGTAAATGACTGATGGCTTCTCGCACAGGCCAAACTGCTTTGCGCACCAGCAACATTTGACGTTTGATCCGATAAATGATGCGCGCATTTTTAGGGCTGGGAGAAGCGATAATGCGATCTTCCATGTTTTCAATTCCTTCGCCCAAACTTTCAAGTACGTCAAAATAGTCATCGACGATAACATCAATTAATCGATAAGCGAGATAATCAGTGCTCCGTTGACGCAAACCTTGTGGGCCAATATTGTTGAGTTTGGCGCGAATAGGTTCAAAGACAGTCGTGGGTGATTCATGAAATGATAAAATAAAGTCCTTCCCGAAAATGATGCTGACTTGCTGAATGACAAGTACTGATTTTATTTTGTCCCATTCCAATAGTTTGATCGTAAAAAATATATAACATTCATATTCTTCTACTTTAGGACGTTGATCTGGTTTTACGATGTCTTCCACCGTTAATGGATGAATAGAGAAACGTTTCGCTAATTTATTAATGAGCACAACATCCTGAAGGCCTTCGACATTAATCCAGGTAATGCCTTTAATTGCTTCTGCGGAGGGCTCATCGATATGACTGATGTTGCAATGCGTGTCATCGAAAGTAATAACGGTTATCACAGATGGATTGACGTCCATGCACTTTCCTGATTTTTAATGACTAAAGATGCTGTTAGTATAACGAAATTTTGTTTTGGGTGACATTAGTATCAACAATCAATTGAACTATTGCCCTTAAATCTGTTTTAATACAGATTCATGTAAAAACTGGAGAAGTAATCGTGGCAAAAGAAACAGGTGTTGTAAAATGGTTTAACGATCAAAAAGGCTTTGGCTTTATTTCGCGTGAAAATGGTGATGATGTTTTCGTGCACCATAAAGCGATTAATGCTACAGGTCGCAAAACACTGCACGAAGGTGCACGTGTAGAATTTAGTGTCGTTAAAGGCGATAAAGGATTCCAAGCGGAAGACGTGACTGTTGTTGAATAAAACAAGCATGCCAGTTGTACCTTGCGCCTTATTTTCGAACAAGGCACGACTGGCATGGTTAATGAACGATATAAACCATATTCCACATCGGTAAAAACACACCGAGCGCTAAGAGTAAAACAATACATCCGACAAAAACCAACAAGATAGGTTCCAGTTTAGACGTTAAATTTTTAATGTCATAATCTACTTCTTGTTCGTAAAAATTGCATACTTCAATCAGCATTTTATCCATGTTTCCCGTTTCTTCACCGACTGCCAGCATTTGTAAAATGAGAGGTGAGAAAAATTGAACTGTGCTGGCTGCCTGCGATAAATTTTTTCCGCGCTCAATAGCGCCACGCATGGATAATATTTTTTCTTGCGCATAGGCATTATTGACGACATTCGCAACCAACGTTAAAGATTCAATCAGTGGTACACCGGTTTCTAATAACATCGCCAGATTACGCGAAAAGTTTGCCATGACAATGCGTTCCAAAATACTGCCAAAAATAGGCAATTTGAGTTGCATGTGATCAATGGAATAGCGAAAGCTGGGACGTTGTAATAAATAAGTGATAATAATACTGCATAATAAAATAAAACCCAGAATAGCCCACCAGTAAGTACGCGTGAACAGTGAAAACCCCATGAGAATACGTGTGGGTAAGGGAAGCACTGCGTGAAAACTCGAATAAAGACTGGCAAATTTGGGGATAACAAAAATACTAATTACCATGATGGCTAAAAAAGCAAAGCAACAAACGAAAACAGGATAACGCAATGCAGCTTTAACCCGTTTTTGAGATGTGTCTTCCAATTCATAATGTTTGGAGGCTTGTAAAAAAGCCGCATCCAATCGCCCATTGGCTTCTGCGCTGGTAACCAACGACGTAATTAATTTAGAAAAAACCTTGGGATGATGTTGCATGGCTTTTGATAATGTAGTTCCCAGTGCAATTTCTTTGGCTACTTGCTGTAATGCATTTGCAAGCGTTTTATGACTGGTAATATCGGCTAATCGCTGAATTGCCGACGAAATAGGCACACCTGCTCGAATCAACGAATACATTTGCCGACAAAAAACCGTTAATTCCTCGCTTTTTATTTTTTTAGAAAAAGTAAACCACGATGGTGAATTTGAAGATATTGTTTTTTTGTCCGATTTTTCTGCTGTTGCGATAATATTAATGGGAATTAAATTATCTTTAAATAATAAATCCGCCGCTTGATTGGTATCGTTTGCCTGAAGCTTGCCTTTGACCATTTTTCCATTTTTATCGCGGGCTTCGTAAACGAAAGTCATCATTATTATTCACCGCTCAAATAATGAACCCGTTGTGCGACATATATTTGTAAATCAGCGGGTAGTTGTCCGGTGACTTCTGCTTTCTTATAGGCAGTGAGTGCGTCACTTTTTTGGTTATTTTTTTCGAGTGAAATTGCTAAATTAATTAACCAGCGTGCATTGGCGGGATCTTGATGCAGTAATCTTTGATATAAAAAAATGGCTTGCGAATAATTTCCTAAAGATTGTTGCACAGAAGCAAGCAAATCGACGTAAGCGTTATTATTGCCTGCAATATCTTGAATTGTATTGAGTGCACGCAAGGCGTCGGCATTGTGATGTCCCATGATTAATGCCCTGGCATATAAAAGTGTAATGGGGACATTGTTTGGATCCAGTGTTAAACCATCTGCCAATATTCTCACGCTATCAGTTAGATCATTATTTTTTAAATATAGAGTTGCCAGTGCTAATCGTGCATCTTGATAATCTGGATAAATACGAATGATACTTTTTAATTTAGAAATCGCTGCAGATATTTGATTTTGCGCAGCCAGATTAATCGCATCTTGATAACGTTGCGTAATAACGTCTTGAACCGATTCTTGAATAGGGGTTTTTAATAACGCCTCAGAAGAATTAGCATTAATATTTTGAATAATATTCGTTTGGGCTTGCAGCGGCAGCATAGCGTCATTGCCCGATGTGAGCATATTGGCATGGTCTTCAAATGGTTGGGATGTGAGTTGTGGGTCAACAGGTCGCACTTTTTTTACTGGCATTATCGGTGTTTTAATAATGAATGATTTCGCTTGGATTAAATGTGATCTGTCTTGACTCATCTCAAAATAAAAAATATTAACAATGATGCCAAATAAAAAAAGAATGGCAGCAAGATAAATGCCATAGGTCAGATAATAGCCTGCATTAGAAGCAGTGCTTTTTAATCCGCCCAATACAAATCCATACTCATTGGTTTTTGATGTGCGTTGCTTTTCTAGGTTGAGCAGCATGTCATTAGTCAAACTCATTAAAACCCCCCTAAAAACAGAAAACAAATCCCGGTCACTGCAATTAATAATCCGATAATAATGGCCAAATTGTGATGAGTTGGGCTGGATTCCGTGTCTTTGCAAGCTTCCATCACGTCGCGTAACATTACTTTTTGATTTCCTCGACCATAGGCTGACATTAATGCTTTATGACAAAAAATATTAATTAAACGCGGCACACCTTGGCTTTTGTGAAATAAATACCAACGTGCAGCATAAGTGAATAATGATTTGTTATTTTGATAGCCTGCTACTTTTAACCGGTGATTGATATACGCCCTCAATTCAGAATATTTTAATAATGGTAATTTGCTTGAAAAGCCGATACGTTGTTTTAATTGACGAAGTGATCCTTGATTTAAGCGCGCGTCTAATTCAGATTGTCCAAACAAAACAATTTGTAATAATTTTGAAGAGCGGGTTTCAAGATTCGTTAATAAGCGCAATGTTTCTAAACTTTCTGTCGGTAATGCTTGCGCTTCATCAATAACTAAAACCACTTTTTTCCCTTGTGTGTGTAATTCAATGAGACGTTGATTAATGGCAGATAATAATTTATGTTGATCAGAAAAATGTTCTTCAGAAATATTTAGTTCTTGCGCTAGGCTTTTTCGAAGTGTAATGGCTTCAAGATCAGGATTGGGAATATAGGCCGTAAAAAAATCTTCTCCCAAATGTTCTAATAACATGCGACACAATAATGTTTTTCCAGAGCCCACTTTCCCAGTGATTTTAATAAATCCTTCACCGCTCTTCAGATGCATCATCAATATATTAAATGCTTCATGATGGCCTGCTAAATTATAAAAATAATGCGTGTTAGGTGTCAGCGTGAAGGGTAGCTCTGTCAGATTAAAGTGTGTTCGGTACATAAGGCCTCTTACATATTTAACTAGGATCAATCGCCCTCGGTTTCACATATTTTGGATATTCACCTTGTGTGCCAAAGTCTTCAGGTAATCCGCCAAAATGGAAACCACGTTGTGCACGTTTAAAATTGTAGGCTTCAACACGTAACGCTTTATTCCATGTTTTACGCTTAACAACAATGGGGCGCAGTAGAATAACCAATTCTGTTTTTGCAACAGTTTGGTTCGTATTACGCGCCAGCGTACCCGCCATTGGAATTTTGGAAAGTCCTGGTGTGCCTGCAACCACTTCTGATGTTGCATTTTGCATTAAACCGCCGATCACTATAATTTGACCGTTGCGTGCATGCACAACGTTGTCAGATTCGCGAATAGTGCTGGCAGCCAAGGGTAAAATGAGTGTGCTTTGTCCTATGCCACTCGTATTCCCCAGTTGAATAGTCGTATCCTGAGATTGAACATTGCTAATCGAAGGATGAATATACAATGTTACGCCGCCTGTACTACTGATTTGCGGTGTGACATCTAAGGTAATGCCAGAAAAGAATGGATTTAATGCCACGCTTTGTGATGTTGTGTTTGTGCTGCCCGTTGGTGTGATATTGGAAGTATAACCTGTCACAAAGAATTGATCGTTACCCACCTTAATCACTGCTTCTTGATTATTAATCGTTGAAATACGCGGACTCGATAACACTTGAATATTTCCTTGTTGCGCAAGTAAGTTAATCACGGAATTAAAATTGTTGTTTACATCAATAGATAAACTGAACAATTGGCCATTATCCGCAAAGGCAGGAGAAAGGCCATTAATCCCGCTTTGAACGGCGCCCAATATTTTCCAATTAATCCCCGCCTGATAATTGTCGTTCAATGTGATTTCTAAAATCTTGGCTTCAATAATCACTTGACGTTGTAAATTCCCTTGAATTTTTCTTAAATAGCGACTGACCTGATGCAATTCACGAGGATAGGCATGCGCCATAACAACGCTGGCTTGTGGATTGACAACAACCCATCGACCATCTTTACTGCCGATCAATGTTTTTAGGGTGTCTTTTAAATTATTCCAAAAATCCGTGGTTTCCTTAGTAACAACAATCGTGCCAGAGCCCGAAGGATTTGTATTTTGTGTTGAAGGTGCTGTGGGGGCTCCCGGCGTGACTGGATTCGATGGCATGCTGACGACCGGTGGCGCATAGCTCCCGGTCGAACCGTTTGTGCCGGTATTATTCGTATTACTGCCGTTATTATTCCCACTATTGGTAATATCGGTTGAAATTAATTGTGTTTGCGATTGCCCATTACGATTTATATCTAAATAGTTAACTGTAAAAATCTCAGTGGTCATTTTTAAAGGCAAAATTTCATAACCCATATTGGTTCGTTTATATTCATACCCATACATATCGCGAGCGGCTTTTAATGCTTCTTCGATCGTGACATTTTTTAAATTCAGCGTGATATTGCCCGTTGTGGAATCGCTAACCATCATATTTTCATGCGTACCGGCAACTAAGCCTAAGAAAAAACTTTTCGCGGGCATATCATTGGCAGTGACGTCAAATCGGTGTTCGGGTGCTTGTATAGGAAAATTGGGCAACTCGAGCGAAAGTGGTGGTAAAAGATCGTTTTTAACGACGCGTGAACGAGGTGTTTTAGCATCTTGCGTTAACTGATCATCTACTCTGATACTGCCATTTAGTGTGGTTGTGATATCTTCGCCTGCCGTAGAATATTTAGGTGGCCAAGGTTTACACGATCCCAATAAAAGTGCTAATAAAAAGAAAGAAAAGAACACGCCACATTTTTTAATCCTGCTTTTCATGTAAATAATGTCCTTATTTTCCCGTGTCGGGAGTCATTCCATGCGTATTTCTAACTTTGGGTGTTAATGGTACCACGAAAACACCTTGATTGTTTTTAAGATAGACAAAATTATCGGTAATTTTAGTCACTTCATATCCTTGCACATAATCTCCCTGATTCACACTGATTAAATTGATGATGGCAGTTCTTTGTTCGCCGCGTGTAAAAATCCCTGTCAGCATAATATCTTTAGGAATAACCGTTGTTTGTATTTTTGGATTCCAGTTCGGCGGCATCGTAGGATCACTTTCTGCAAAAACAGAAACTGTGATGAAAATAATAGTGAAGCCAATCCAATATTTTTTAATGATGATCAACTCCTTTTTCAGAGCTCAATACATTGATCACGATATTTATTTTTGCATTGGGATATTCTTCGACCTGATAATTCAAGCTGTCGAAGGATATATACCAAGGTAATCTTTCGAGATATTCCAAATAACGAATGACTTCAAAATAACTACCATCAAATTCCACCGCAATTTTCTGGTTTTGCAACATATTGGTGGCGTTGGTTTTTAAAGGTGTTTCGGTTAAGCCTTGCTCTTGATTGAGACTCAGCTCTGAACCTGTTTTTGAAATGGCCTGTAATAAATTACGCATATCGTCAGGTGTGTCAATAATTTGTCTAGCGAGTAGCGGGTTCTTTTGAAGTGTTATCAGTTTATCCATCATTGCGTTAATTTTTTTCTCGGCTGATGGTGTATCGTCGCGATCAATGAGTTGGTATTGCGAATAAATAGCAGAAATATCATCCACATTTTTTTCGACATAAGTCAGCCGATTATGGATTTTTTTTGATTGATGAGAAAGCGGGATTGAAAAACAAATCAGCCAGATTAAAAAAATAATAAAAATCAGTGCCGCGGTGATCAGCATTCGTTTTCGTTCTGAACGTTTATTAAATGAAAGCATTAATTGATTTAAAAAATCATTCATGGTTTTTGATCTGCTTTTGTGCTGATAATAAAAGGTAATTTTTCTTTATCGTTACTCGTATGTATAACAGCGACTTTGTTAAAAGGTTTACTTTTAAAATCTTGTTCTTTTTGCAAGGTGGCAATATATTGCATCAGTAATTCTGCATTGTAGGTAAAACCTTCTAAACTAATTCCTTGTCCATTATTTTGGAAATTAATTTTGTTTAGCCAAACATGTGGCGTTGCGACATTGGCCAGTTCGTGAAGATAATGTGAAGGTGTGAACGCAGCATTTTGTGCGTCGTAAATTGCTATTTCTTGAGAAAATGTTGACTGACGGTTAATTTTTTCAGAATAAGCGTGTATTGTTTTATTAAGCGCATCCATTTGTTTTGCGCGAGGGGAGTTTTGAATCAGTGTTTCAAGTTCTTGTGTCTTTATTTTTTCTTCATGAACATAATAAGATAGTTGAGTGCGAAGAAAGACAATATTTGCTGATTGCAGTATAAAAATAATTGCCAATAAAAAAATAAAAAGAATAATAAGTAATCGTGCGCGCTTGGCATTGATCGCGTAGCGGCTAGGTTTAGATAATGAATTGTAAAAATTAATTTGTTGCATTACGTAATGCGCCTCCAACAGCAATTAAATAATCCAATGAGAAATGCTCATCTGTTTGTAATGCCAATTCAAAATGTAATTTTTTTTCAACTTGTAATTGTTCTGTTTCGACGCCTGTTAAATTGCCAAATTGCGAGATTAATTCAGGTGCTGCGGCGGCAATTAATAGTTTTGAAGGTAATTCTTTTTGTTGCTGACTTTTACAAAAAGTAAATGAGCGTTGAATTTCAGCGATTAAATTATTGAGCCACTCTGGTAGTGTTGTTAATTGAGATGCTGTGTTTAATGTATTAATGTCAGTATTTTCAGGCAATAAAAGTTGGCGCGATAATAAAAGATTTTTTTCGTGTGTAATAATGAATTCCATTTGATTTTTATCAAAAACAATGAGGCCGAGAAAACAAGTGTCATCGCCGTAAAGTGCATTGATATTTCTCAATGCGAGTTGTGGAATATCGATGAATTGTAAATTCAGTTCCGCTTCATGAATAATGTCGGCAACCGTTTGTAGTGTAGATTTTTCCGCAGCAGCGACATAAATTTTCTTTTTGGATTCCATTATTGATGGCACGGGAAAATATTCAATGACGGCATTTTGTGCTGGAAAAGTAATTAATTCTTTGATTTGCCATCGCAATGCCAAAGGAATTTCTGATTCAGATACGGTGGGGGGGATCTAATAAAAATAATTGATAATAACTGGAATGTAATACCCACGTGCATGCGGCATGCGTTAAATTATGTTTTTTAATGATGCTGTCAAGAATAAATTTCAATGAGGACAACTGGCAAACACTGATTTCAATAAAAGTGACGGTGGGTATATTATTGTTGTTTTGAATAATGTGCGTAAAAAATAATTGATCAGGTAAAAAATAAAGGCAGCACAATCCTTCGGGTGTGTGTTCCTTTTTCAATAAATTAAAATCCACTGATTCATCCCTAAGCGATACCCATGGCGACAAAAGTTGCTGTCGTTGACCCTGGTCCATTCACCGTACAGTTTACACTGGTCTCAGCTGGGACAGCAAGGGAAGTAATGGTATAACCCGTTGGTAATCCGCCAGTTAGCAGTGGTCCAACAGCGGTGCAATTGGCGACGGTTACACCTGCAGTAGAATTGGCAGAACGTTGCGCAAAATTGGTAGCGCTGACGGTGGTGAGACTGGCCGCAATAGAATTGGTGGCGTTTTGTTTACTGGTCGTACTCAAATTGAGAAAACGGGGAACGCCGATGGTCGCGAGAATAGCAATTAACACCAGGACAACAATTAATTCGATTAATGTAAAGCCAGATTGGCGTAACTTCATAAAAATCCTGCTGATGTGTTAGTATTGTACACTATGACACATTATTCTAAATTCAACAGCAAAAAATGCCTTGGTTTCACGGTAGTGGAATTAATCGTTGTTATTGTTTTGATTAGTATTATGGCGGCGATCGCTGTGCCGAGATGGGCGACATCACCTAATTTAGATGCACAAACACAGCAATTGCTGAGTGATTTGCGTTATACCCAAATGTTGGCAATAACACATGGTCAGCGTTTCCGCGTTAATTTTACATTGCCGAGCAGTTATGACACGACTAATTTGTCGGGCACTCCTGTTGCGAATATTTCAACGGGCGGAAATACGATTACACTGAGAAGTGGGATTACGATTAGCAGTTTGACCAATTTACCGAATGATTTAGTGGCGTTTGATGAAAGGGGAATTCCCTATACTGATAGCGGAGCTACAGTGGCATTAGCAGCGAATGCAACAATAACCTTAAGTTATAACGGGATGACACGCAGTATTGTGATTACTCAACAAACAGGCAGCATGGTGGCGCAGTGATAATAACCCCAAAAAATTCCGCTGGTTTTAGTTTAATTGAATTAGTCATTTTCATCGTGGTTATCGGATTAGCTGTCAGCGGTGTTTTTTTAGCGTTCAGCACGACATTACAAAATACGCCTTTAGTGAATACACAAACACTCGCCAATCAATTAGCGGTTGCCAGAATGGAAATTATTATTGGTCAACGGCGTATGTTTGGCTTTTCAAATACGATAGATATCTGCTCTGGTCCTGCAGTTTGTACCGTCCCTGCAGTGATTACCGGTTACACGATCACATCAAGCATTACGGGTTATACAGTGGGCAGTGATTCAAATTATAAATTAATTGCAGTCACTGTAACGGGTCCACAAAATTCAAAAGCAGTATTACAAACATTGGTGGCAGCTTATTAATGAAAAAACACTCTGGTTTTACGATGATAGAATTAATTATTGTCATTGCAATTTTAGCAGTGTTGTCTGTTATCACCTTACCGATGTTGAGCTCAGGATTTAATGCGTATTTTGCAGAGCGAAATTTAAGTGATGCGAATTGGCAGGGACGATTGGCCATTTCAAGAATGTTGCGCGATATTCGCAGTATGCCTTCAACGGAAAATATCACGACAGCAACAGCAACACAATTTACCTTTAATGACAGCACGAATACGAGTGTGAGTTACACACTCACGGGCACGACATTAGAGCGAAATGGATTCACATTGGCAAATGGTATTAATTCCGTTACGTTTGGTTATTACACCAGTGCAGGTGCAGTGACTGCAACCATTGCCAATATTCGTTATATTTCAATTCAATTAAATACCACGGAAAATAATACGAATTTGACGATGGAAACTGTGGTTGATTTAAGGAATATTATTCCATGATGAAATTAAAAAAAACACAGGACGGTTTTTTAATTATTGCAGCCGTTGTATTCATTATTATTTTTGCGGTGATTGGTGTTGTTGCCACTTATCTTTTAAATAGCGATATTTTAAGTGCAACGAATCAATTAAGGGGCGCACAGGCGTTGGGAATTTCTGAAGCAGGTTTAGAAGGCGGTACGCATCAATTATTAATTTCAACCATTGCAAGTCGCACGGCGTGCACAGGCATTACGGGCAATGCGAATTTAACGGATTTTACTTTTACAGGTGCAGCAGGGCCATTCACCGTAACAGGAACCGGTCCACAATCACCCACGGCGAGCACATTAAGTGCTGCAATTACAGCCTCTGCAACAACCATTCCAATGACTTCCGTTGCGACTTATGCAACATCCGGTCGGATTATGATTGATAATGAATTAATCGATTATATGACAATCAGCGGAAATAGTTTTATTAATGTGAGACGCGGTGTGGATGGGACAACGGCCGTAGCACATGCCAGTGGCGCACCTGTTGGACAATATCAATGTACCTTGCAATCGGTTGGCGGTGTGCCGAGTTTATCACCGGCAGGCAGTGTGATTGGGGGTGGACGAACAACACAAGAGGCCGTGCAGCTTCAAGAAGCGTGGGCTGTTGGTGGAAACGGTAATGGTCTTCACTGGAACAAACCAACGGAAAAAACATGGACCAGCACGTCAATTGCTGGTGTTACTGGACTTACTGGTTTATATGTATTGTCATATGCGGATGCATGGGCTGTGAAGAGTACAAACGATCAGATTATACATTGGAATGGAAATACTTGGACTGCATTTAGCGGTGCAGGGGGTGCGCAAAATTTATTTGGTATTTTTTGTACCGCTAGCAATAATTGTGAAACCGTTGGCGCTTCAAGAACAATTGAAGTATGGAATGGAACCAGTTGGGCGCTTCAAACAACAACCGCTTTACCGAATACGCAATATAACGGCATTTATTGTAATGCTGCGAGTGATTGTTGGACAGTTGGAAATGTATCAGGTGGTACTGATACGATAGGGCATTGGAATGGAACGGCTTGGTCATTGAGTACTGCAACGGGAACGGCTGCGAATTTGAATAGCATTTGGTGCACGGGCGCGAGTAATTGTTGGGCGGTTGGCGCTGGGCGGACATTTGTTCTCTATAATGGAACGACTTGGACAACGCAATCTGTCGCTGCGTTACCCAACGTGGCCTATACTGGTGTAACTTGTAATAGCAGCAGTGATTGTTGGGCAGTAGGTGCAAATTCGGGTGGTTCTGTTTTGGTGCATTGGAATGGAACGGCTTGGTCTCGCCCCGTTATACCCTCCACCAGTACAAATTTAACAGGGATCAGTTGTACTAATAGCAATAATTGTTGGGCAGTTGGCACGGCGGGAACAACATTATATTGGGATGGCAGCACATGGACCAGTATTGCTAATCCCCTTGCGTCTGCTGCATTAACTGCGGTTGGCATGGTCGGTTATGCTACGCAACCCACTTCCGCTTGGCAGGAAATTTTTCCATAAAAGGATTTTACCTATGAATATCGAACAATTGTTAAAAAAAGCTGTTACAGATGGCGCATCTGATTTACATATTGCATCCACATTACTGCCGCGATTACGCATTGATGGCGTATTAAAAGAAATTGAAAGTGCCGCTGCATTATCTGAAAAAGAAACATTTTCGTTAATAGAAAGTTGTATGGATATCACAACGAAAAAAAAATTAGAAGATAATCTGGATGTTGATTTTGCGCTCGATTTAAAAAATGTTGGTCGATTTAGGGTAAATATTTTTCGTGAAACAAAAGGAATTGCTGCTGCGTTTCGTGTGATTCCAGAAAAAACACCTACATTAGCAGAATTGCAAATGCCCGCCATTATAAAAGAATTAACGAATTTACCGCATGGGTTGGTTTTGGTAACCGGCCCAACGGGATCAGGAAAAAGCACAACCCTAGCAGCGATGATCGATAGCATTAATCATGAAAAAAGCGCGCATATTATTACTATTGAAGATCCCATTGAATTTCTTTATAAAAGCGATAAAAGTTTAATTAACCAACGTGAATTGGATAAAAGCACCAAAAGTTTTGCTCATGCGTTACGAGCGGCATTGCGCGAAGATCCTGATATTATTTTAGTGGGTGAAATGCGTGATTTAGAAACGGTGCGTTTGGCATTAACGGCTGCAGAAACGGGGCATTTGGTATTTGCCACATTGCATACACCCTCAGCACCCGAAAGTATTCATCGCATTATTGACGTTTTCCCGGGCGATGAAAAGGCATTGGTACGTTCGATGCTATCCGATTCTTTGCAAGCGATTGTCGCGCAAACCTTAGAGCCTAAAAAAGGTGGTGGACGTGTTGCTGTGCTTGAAATTATGATCGCCAATTCGGCTGTTCGTAATTTGATTCGAGAAGATAAAGTACCGCAAATGATGTCGGTGATTCAAACCAATAGCGCACTGGGTATGCAAACGTTTGAGCAGCATCGTAAAGAGTTAAAGAAACGGAATGTTATTGAGTAGACACGCGATTTATCGCGTCTCAGGATGCTTGACTCTGCTTCGGCTTGCATTTTTTAAACGCATTGTGGCATGGAGAAATTATTTAAAAAATAACATACTGATCACGTCCATTATTTTTAGCTTTATACATGGCGATATCGGCATTTTTAATTAATTCTTCTGTTATTTTTCCGTGATCAGGATAAAGTGCGATGCCAATACTAAAACTAATTTTAATTGCATGGTGATCAATTTTGATGGGATGATGAATCGCCTCAAAAAAGCGATTCATAATAATATTGATTTCTTCCGTTTTGCGAACATTTTCTAAAATCAAACCAAATTCATCGCCACCTAATCGCGCGATAAAATCTGTTCCTCGCGTCACGGGTTGTAATATTTTTACAATCGCATTTAATAAAGCATCACCCACCGTATGTCCCAATGTGTCATTCACACTTTTAAAATTATCCAAATCTAAAAAACACACTGCAATTATTGAGTTATTGCGCTGTGCTCGGGCAATTGATTTGGGTAGTTCTTGTAAAAAAAACAGGCGATTGGGAATATCAGTTAAAATATCATAGTGCGCGAGATGGGCAAGTTTCACCTCACCTTCGTGACGTTTACTCACATCACTAAAAAGCACCATAGCGCCAATAATTTTCTCATTGGACAAAAGCGGTGTGCTATTGTAATCAATCCAAAAACTGCTGCCATTCTTCCGCCATAACATTTCGTTGTGTATTTTATGTTTCCTGCCATCGATTAATGAACTATACATTGGACAATCTTTTAAAAGATAAGGTGACCCGTCAGGATGCGAGTGGTGTGCTATCTCATGAATATTTTTTCCTAACATTTCTTCTGGCGTATATCCCATCATTTTTGCAGCAGCAGGATTAATATAAGTTGCTTTTCCATTCAGGTCGACTTGACAAATACCTTCACCAGCAGATTCCAGTAATAAAATATTTTTACCGTGTTCTTCAGCTAATTTTCTTGTGCGGTCTCGAATTTTTTTCTGAAAAAAGTTTTTTTCATCGTTGAAAATAAATAATAAACAGAGCATTAAAAAACAAAATAAAGATCCACCGATGAATAAGTACCAAGTCGATAAAAAAATATGATTTGAAGTTAAAATTAAGAGGGTAGTTAAATAACCTGCAGTAACATAAAGTAAGATAAAAATAATATGTAAGGCAAGAAAATATTTCCAAGAATATTCATATATTGCTTTTGGCCGCATAAAAACTCACTGCAAAGCATAACCTTCATTAATAACGCGTAACAATTCTGAAATCGTTGTTCTGCCTTGCGCTGCCAATTGATAACCATCATGAATCAATAGTTTTCCTACCAGCACTTTTTTTGCTTCTTTGTGAAAAGCATCCTGGTCGTTTTTTCGCAATGATTCAGACATCAGTTCATTAAATTCTAATAATTCAAAAATGGCAGCCCTGCCATGAAAACCAGTATTACCGCAAAATGAACAGCCCTTGCCTAATTTAAATTGTATTTTCGGATCATATAAATTAGCTTTCGATAACCATACTTTTTCACGCTCATCTATTGTTGTGTCTTCAATACAATGAGGACAAATTAATCGAACTAAACGTTGCGCCAAAATAGCTTGTGTTGTTGAGGCAATCATGTAGGGTTCAATACCCAAATCAATTAATCGATAAACAGAACTAAGCGCGTCATTGGTGTGCAATGTTGATAATACTAAGCGGCCTGTGAGTGCTGTGCGCATTGCAATGGAGCTCGTTTCTTTATCTCGCATTTCTCCCAGTAAAATAACATCAGGATCATGTCGTAAGATACCGCGCAAAATGGTAGCAAAATCCAAGTTAATTTTTTCATTTGTTTGAATTTGAACTGCCCACGGTAAAAAATATTCTATTGGATCTTCAATGGTAATAATTTTAATTTCAGGACGGTTGATTTCATTAATCGCAGCATATAGCGTTGTTGATTTACCAGAACCAGTCGGTCCTGTTACTAAAATAATGCCATTGGGTTTGCGAAATAATTCTCGCATTTTTTTCAATATTTCGCCGGACATTCCGGTGCAATCCAGTTTCACTATACCCTGGGTTTGCGGCAACAATCGCATTACAACGGATTCGCCAAACGTGGTTGGCATGGTTGACAAACGCACGTCATATTCTTGTCCTTGGGGTTCAATGCCAAATCGTCCATCTTGCGGCATGCGTTTTTCTGAGATATTTAATCCCGCCATTAATTTTAATCGCGATACAATTGCCGGCATAATGCTGGGCTCCCTGATAACTTGTTCGTGTAACATGCCATCGACGCGTAAACGAATGCGAATCATATTTTCATTGGGTTCGATATGAATATCCGATGCATTCATTTGCGAAGCATCGCTAAAAAGCGTATTTAATAAATTAATAACGGGTGCGTCATTTTGACTTTCGACTGTGCTTGCTCGTGCAATCGCTCCTGCATCCTTATTAATTTCTTCTGATAATGCGCGCGCAAAACCCGTAATTTCTTTGGTGTGACGGTAAACAAGATTGAATACACGTTCTAACTCTTTTTCCTTAATTAATGCAAAAGAAAGGGGTTTATTTAATAGATGGCGCAATTTATCAGTCGCAACAACATCCAGTGGGTCGGTCATGCCGATTAAAAAACCCGAGTCTTGTTTTTTTAATATAATGGCGCGATATAAACGCGCGGCAGATTCGGATAATTGCAATGCGATTTCAGGATCAACGGTATAGAGTTTTAAATCATAAAAATGAATATGTAATTGCTTTGAAAAAAATTCCAGAAATTGTTTTTCGGTGATTAACCCAAGTGAAATTAATGCTTGCCCAATTTTCTCCCCACTTTTTTTCTGATGAAGAATGGCTTGTTGTAATTGCTCGTTGGTAATAATACCTTGAGCAATTAACATTTCACCTAGTCGAATTTGGGCAACCATAATTCTCCATTATTCATTAACAACCTGTCGAAGTTATTGCTACTGCACCCGAAGTATCGTTGTAGGTTAAACTGCAATTTGTTACTGTGGTAGTAAAGTTATATGTTGCAACTGGTGCTGCATAAGTTGGTGTGAATCCACTGAGAGTTTGCAATGCTGCGCCAATACCTGCTGCAGCGCCTGTAGGGCGTCCCGTTCCTGCGTCAACGGTAACGGCAGTCCCATTCATCGTGATAGAAGTGGCAGAGCTGGCACTGGAATTGCCTTCAGCAACATACTCTGCTTGAGCTAATTCAACCGCACTATTAATTGCACCGGCCAAACCATTTAATGCAGCGATACGCGCGTTGGTTGTTTGGGTAATAAATCGAGGAACAGCGATCGCTGCTAAAATTCCGATGATAGCGATAACGACAATTAATTCAATCATCGTGAAACCTTGCATTTTTTTATTTTTCATATTCACATCCTTGTATAGTTTAAATTAGCAACCCGTAGAAGTAACAATAACCACGCCAGTCGTAGCGGTATAAGTTAAATTGCAATTGGTAACGCTTACGGTGAAATTATATGTCGCAACGGGTGCTGCATAGACAACGGTAAAACCTGCCAGCGTTTGCAACGCTGTGCCGATGCCAGCTGCTGTTGCGACAGGTATTCCTGTGCCCGAATTGACGGTAACCAGTTGGCCATTCATTGTGATAGAAGTCGCGGTGCTTGTGCTGGAATTACCCTCGGCAACATATTCTGCTTGTGCTAATTCGACGGTGCTATAAAGCGCACCCGTTAAGGCATTTAATGCGGCAATACGGGCATTGGATGTTTGTGTGATAAAACGAGGGACTGCGATTGCGGCTAAAATACCGATGATGGCAATAACAACTATTAACTCAATTAAGGTGAAACCATCCATGTTTTTTTTTGTCATTTGGTGAATTTCCAATAATGGAACAATTCATTATTTAAACAATATACTTTTTTTACAGGTATATATCTACTGTTTTAATAATTCTGTATATTTTAAAATAAGATAAGGAGTATTGAACGCAATGGAATCGGACATTCAAGAATATCTTATGTTCATATTGGCGACAGAAAGGATTTTATTGCCGATTTCTGTAGTTCGCATTGTTCTATCAATTCCATTATTACAAACTCTGCCGGATCAAGATCCTGCATTCCTTGGATTACTGAATTATCATGGTAAAAGCATTGCTGTTTATGAATTATCAAAACTGATTGGCTTCACCGATTCGACTGAAATTACGTTAGAAACGCCCTTAATTCTGGCCCATATCGCAGGTTATGATATGGGCATTTTAGTAACCGAAGTCGTTGATCTGGTCAAAATTGCAAACACTGAATTACAAGCACCATTCCCAGATGCAATGCCTTATGTGCAAGCACTTTATGAAAATAAATCACAAGCAGCATGGATTCTAGATTTAGAAAAATTGGTTTCACATCATCGATTACAACTCAAACATGAGACCT
>Ga0207099_1016_pt1 | contig 37659 bp, 34 predicted proteins | sample Alteio_BWMinHeat_85_FD_153521 | JGI IMG/M metagenome (GOLD analysis project Ga0207099, IMG submission 153521) | Enriched cells from forest soil in Barre Woods Harvard Forest LTER site, Petersham, Massachusetts, United States -... | ecosystem: Environmental > Terrestrial > Soil > Temperate forest >... | reverse complement strand
ACCGTATTCCCACCGACCAGGGCGGGCGCGATCTTCCATGCGGGAATACAAACCGGAAAATTCCACGGTGTGATCAACGCCACGGCCCCGAGCGGTTGCCGGATGGTGTATGCAAAGTTCTTCGGCAGCTCCGACGGAATCGTCATTCCACCCATGCGGCGCGACTGTCCAGCCGTGTAGTTGAGCACATTGTAAGCGCGATAGATCTCGCCTTTGGCCTCAGCTACCGTCTTGCCCTCTTCTTTCGTGAGAAGGCGCGCCACTTCGTCCTGCTCCGCTCGCAGCAAATCTGCGGCACGCTCGACGATCTCTCCGCGTTTGGGCGCGGGCATTCGCGACCATGCCGGCAATGCTTCGCCGGCGGCGGCAAGCGCAGACTCGGCCTCGCGCGCCGATGCGAGAAAACCCTTGCCGACGACTTCGTCCGGATCGGCGGGATTTCGAACTTCAATTTCGCGGCCCTGGCGAATGGAGACCCATTCACCGCGGATGTAATTGCGGACCTCAATCATGGACCAGTGCCTCCAAGTCAGAAAAGTTGTCGATCAGGAAATCCGGAGGAGCGTCTTTGAACGTCTCCGTTGCATAGCCGTAGGTGACGCCGCACGTCCTGGTGCCGGCGTTCCGGCCGGTGAGGACATCGACGGCGGAATCTCCGATCATCCAGGTCCGTTCGCGCTGGCCTTTCGTGTCGGAGAGAATCTGGTAAACACCCACCGGATCGGGCTTCTTGTGATCAAAGCTATTGCCGCCATACACGGCTGCGAAATGCTTGTAGATACCGAGTCCGTCGAGCATCGCGCAACTGAAATGGACAGGCTTGTTGGTGAGAACCGCGAGCTTGCAATCGGTCAATCGGTCGAGCGTGTCGTGCACGCCCGGATAAAGCGCGGTGCTGTCCAGCATATGCGCGCGATAGTACGAAAGGAACATCTGCAGACCCGTTTGAACATTGGGTTCATTCGCCTTTGACCCGAGCGCGCGCCGGATCATTGTCAGCGCGCCATTGCCGATGAAGCGAGCGATCTCCTCTTCCGTCGAAACAGGCAGGTCGAACTGATGCCGGACGTGGTTTACAGACGCTGTCAGGTCCTTTTTGGAGTCGACCAGCGTACCGTCGAGATCGAAGATAAGAACGGGCCGCACAGGGGCATAATAGCATCATGCTTCAGGAAAGGATTCGGCGTGAATTCAACAAGCTGGAGACTGGAAATTCCAAGAATTTTCATCCGGATGAGAATTCTTGGAGTGTCCGGTTTCCAACTTGAAATGACGGTTAATCAATTTCCCATTAAACGGGCTCTTTCTCCTTCTCGAACCGGATCAAGTCCTCCTCTACGAACTCCTTCACGACTGGATGATCGCTGGCGTATAGCTCCTTCATCGACCCGACAAACACGAACTTGGCCTTACTCAGCAGAGCCACGCGGTCAGCCACCTTTTCCGCACAGTTCGCGATGTCGTGCGTAACCACCATCTGCGTCAGGCCAAGTTGCCGCTGCATCTTGCGAATGAGTTTGTTGATGACCTGCGACATGAGCGGGTCGACCATGGTCGTGGGCTCATCGTAAAGGATGGCTTTCGGCTCCGCCGCCACGGCGCGCGCAATGGCGACGGCGCGCTTCATCCCTGTACTCAACTCGCTGGGCATAAGGGCGGCCAGGTCTTCAATTTCGACGAGCTTGAGATACTCTTCAACTTTCTTGTCGATATTCTGGTCGGTTTGGCCGTCGTCGCTCAGCGGGAACGCCACGTTCTCCCAAACGGACAATGAATCGAAAAGAGCTCCCGACTGAAACACCAGCTGAACTTTCCGCCGCACGTGCGCCAGTTCACGTTCCTTCATTGCGGTTATATCTTCGCCGTCAATGACGATCCGGCCTTTGTCCGGTTTCAGTAAACCGACCGCAAGCGTGAGCGTGACCGTCTTTCCGGCGCCGCTGGGTCCCAAAATAGCAAACGTCTCACCCTGCTCCACGCCGAACGAAACGCCGTCGAGCACGGTCAGGTCGCCAAAAGATTTGGAGACATCCACGAATTCGATGAAAAACCCCATGGGCTATTGTAGATTCGGGAAACCATGAAAGCCATTCCTTACGTTTTGATGCTGTTCCTGTTTGCCGGTGTTGTGACGCCGCCCTCCGCGTCCGCTCAAGAGCTTGTGTGGGCCGCGGATGCGGAAGGCGGCGCCCCGTACACCTTCCCCGATCCGAAGGATCCGGCGCACATCATCGGATTCGAAGTAGACCTCGCCAATGCGCTTGCCGCACGAATGGGACGCAAGGCGCGATTCGTCCAGAACCAGTGGGACGGTCTCGTTCCCGGTCTCGAACGCGGCGAATACGACGTCGTCATCAACGGACTCGAAATCACTCCGGAGCGCGCGGAGAAAATTCATTTCTCGAATCCTTATTTCTATTCCACGCTCACCATCACCCGCCGCATCGACGACAACCGCGTTCAGCGCGCCGAAGACCTCCGCAAGCTTACCGTCGGTGTGCTCAAGGTCACGTATGCGGAGAGATACATTCAGAGTTTAGGCGGCGTCACCATCCGAAGCTACGACGGCCAGGTTCAACCGTTTATCGATCTCGCACTCGGACGGCTCGACGCCGTGGTGATGGACACGCCGATTGCGATTTACTATGCGACCGGACCGCAGGTAAAGAACATCGAACTGCCGGCCGCCCGGATGATGTTCGGCATCGGCATTCGGAAAAACGATACGGACCTGCTTCAACAGATCAACACGGCGCTGGAGTCCATGAAACAGGATGGGACATTGCGAAAGATCTATACGGATTGGGGCATCTATAACGCCGCCACCGCCCAGACGTTCGGAGACCGCGATCCCGTCTCAAATGACATCGCGCCGCGGTATCGGGAATACCTCGACACCATCCAGACCAAACGAACTTTCAGGGAAAGGCTCGACGAGTACTGGCGTTACCTGCCGTTGCTGCTGCAGGGCGCGCTCGTGACGCTCGAAATCTCAGCTCTCTCGATGGCGATTGCGATCGGTCTTGGTCTTTGTCTGGCCGTGCTCCGCGTCTTTGCACCGCCAACCATCGCCTGGCCGGTCATTGCATTCATTGAAGTGATTCGGGGTACGCCGCTGCTGATTCAGCTATTCATCATTTTCTACGGATTGCCGTCGATCGGCATCAAGTTCTCGCCCTTGTGGGCAGCCGTTGTTGGACTCGGCATCAATTATGCGGCCTATGAGGCGGAGAACTATCGCGCCGGCATCCAGTCCATACCGCGCGGCCAGCTCGATGCGGCTCTCGCCCTCGGATTGACGCGTATCCAGACTATTCGCAAGATCGTTCTGCCGCAGGCCGTGCGGCTGGTGATTCCGCCGGTAACGAACGATTTCATCGCGCTGTTGAAAGACTCGTCGCTCGTCTCGGTCATTACAATGGTCGAGCTCACAAAAATGTACGGCCAGCTGGCCGCCACGAACTATGACTACATCGGAATCGGGTTGCTGACTGCCGCTATTTATTTTGTCCTGGGATTGCCGATCGCGAGGCTGTCTCAGTTGCTTGAGGCACGGCTCGCTTATATGAAAGTCTGATAACCACAGAGACAGGGAGGCAGAAAAATCCAGGTCAGACCGGTGATTACTCTATTTTCTTGTAGTACAAAAAATAGGGTAATCACCGGTCTGACCTGGATTTTTCTGCCTCCCTGTCTTTGTGGTTATTTGGTGATCATCTGGTAGTTGAAGTATGCAACCCGATCACGTCCCCCGTTCTTGGCAATGTACAGCGCCTGATCGGCCACACGGATAAGGTCTTCTTTGCTGAGGGCATTTACAGGGTAGTTTGAAACGCCAATCGAAGCGGTGATGCTGCCGATCCCGGGCAACTGCTCTGCAGCGATTCTTTCACGTATGCGATCCGCAACCTGGATAGCTCCCGCGAGAGGGGTTTCCGGAAGAATGACGGTAAATTCTTCTCCGCCATACCGCGCCGCGAAATCGATTTCGCGGCAAGCGGTACGGATGGTATCCGCAACTGTCCGGATGACCATGTCGCCGCTGGGATGCCCGAAGCGGTCGTTCACTTCCTTCAGAAAATCCAAATCGATGATCAGCAGCGACAGGGCATGCTTGTGCCGCTGCGCGCGGCCCAGTTCCACCGTCAGCGTTGCCTGAAAAAACCGATGATTCGGCAATCCAGTGAGATAGTCCGTCCGCGCCCGGTGCTCGACTTCCTCAAACAGCTGCGCGTTCCGGAGCGCATTGGCCGCCGTGCTGGCCATGACCTCGAAAAACCGGGCATTGGCATCGGTCAGCATTGGACTGAGCTTTGCCGATCGCAGATCGATCAATCCCAGGACAGACTCATGGGCGATCATCGGTATTGCAATAATGCCAAATGGCCTCGCGTCCGGGCTAAAGAGCAGGCGGCGCGACTCAAAGGCCTCTTTGAGCTCCGGATAGTCCTCCAGCTTGATGTCGATATTGCGTTCGGCCGGGTTAGAGGCCCTTACTGTGATCTTTGCGGCGCCCGTCTTCGGATCGATTCGAACGATGGAACACTCTTCCGCTTCGAGTACCTGGCGAAGCCGCGACACGATCGAGTACAGCACTTCTTCGCTGTTCAGCGATGACGACAGAACTCGCGTCATTTCAACCATCACTTCGGCGATCCGATTTTCCTCGACCATGGCGTTCGACAGTTTCAGGTCGTACGTCAGTGTTTCTGACAGGAAGATGTAGAAAATCGAGACTACAAAAAAGAGGGCCATTGTCAGAAACTCTTCAATGTTGACGTCGGACTGTAACTTGAAGAGCCGAAAGTAACTGAAGACTCCAAACAGCAGGCTCACGCTGAACAGCGAGAAAAGAACCAGCCGCAAATCCCGCCATACGACGGCAAGGGCAAAAACCCCTATGAATGCGAAGTAGAGATAATTCGCCGGGGAACGCAGCAGGAACAGCGTCACCGAGACGAAAATGAAATCGATAATGGCAATCGCGGTCTGCACGCGGTGGCGGATAAAGGTCTGCCCCGAAATCAGCATCAGCGCAACGTTGCTAACGGAGAATGCGAGCGCCACGCTGAAAACGAGCAGGAAGCCTTCCTTGCCCGCATAGCTGAAAACGCTGAGATAAGCAGCTAGAATGACCAGCAGCCAGCGCAGTGACAGCACGGCTTTGCGATGGTCGATCTCCAACTGGGATTTCGGCTTCAAATCCAGAGGCGGCATGCTACAGTTTTGCGATTCTACAGGAGCTTACTGTGAAGTTCATGAATTTCTCCCCGAAAAACGCCCCGAATGATGTACGCCTCGGTTGTGTCTTCGCTGAAACGTGCTTTGATGTTACTAGAGCGATTGCCGATGGCCTCCTTGAATTTCCGCGCACGTTGTCTACGATCGAAGATGCCCTCCAGGTCATCGACGGACTCGACATCCTTCAGGATAAACTGGAAGCCTTGAAAACGTCTTCGAGCGGCTTTGAAAGCTGCCTCTTTCAGGCATCCGGCGCCGCGTTCCAGGCTCCAATCAACCATCCTCAAAAACTGATCGGCATCGGGCTGAACTACAGAGACCATGTTGAAGAACTTAAGGGGCAGGCACCCAAACTGCCACTGCTTTTTGGAATGTATGGGAATGCCATTATCGGGCCGGAGCAGCCGATCGTCATTCCCCCCATGAGCCAGCAGGTGGACTATGAGGCCGAACTCGGCGTCGTGATCGGCCGGCGGGCACGCCGCGTTTCGCTTGAGAGTGCGGTGGGTTATGTGGCCGGTTACACGATCATCAACGACGTCTCGGCTCGCGACCTTCAGTTTTCGGACGGCCAGTGGGTCCGCGCAAAATCCTTCGACACTTTCGCGCCGATGGGTCCTTATCTCGTAACTCCGCAAACGCTGCATGATGGTGATGAACTTGACATCGAGCTGCGGCTGAACGGCAAAACGATGCAGAAGTCAAATACCCGGAACCTTATTTTCAAGGTTCCGGATTTGATTTCCTACATTTCGCAGATCATGACTCTTGAGCCGGGTGACGTGATCGCCACCGGAACGCCGGGAGGCGTGGGCTTCGGGAGAAACCCGCAGGTTTTCCTGAAGCCCGGAGATGTTGTCGAGATCGAGATCGAAGGGATCGGACAGCTCAGGAACCCGGTAACTGCTTTCTCATGAGCAGGCCTTCAATCGCATCCACCAATTCATGAATCCGAAACGGCTTTCGGATGTATACCACGCCGGCCTGGGTAAAGAAACGCTTGGTCTGGGCGTTCACGACGTCGCCGGTCACAAATAAGAAGCGATTCCGGAGTTCCGGATTCAGTGACTCCACCAGCCGGTACAGCCGCTGGCCGCTGACGCCGGGCATCCGCTGATCGCAAATAATGACGTCGTAATTCTTCTTCCGGATCTGTTCAAGGGCCTCGACGCCGGAGTTGGCCAGGTCGATGCGCGCGCCCTGGCGCGCCAGCACATCGAAAATGAGTTCCGTAATGTGGATTTCGTCGTCGATGACGAGGATCTGTTTGCCGCGCAGACACTCGCCGTGCGATGCGCGCGCCGGCTGCACTTCTTCCTTTTCGATGATGTGCTTGATCGGCAGCTCGAGCGTAAAAGTGGAACCCGTGCCATAGCTGCTCCACGCGTAAAGCTCCCCGCCGTGGTCCTTCACGATCTCCGCGCAAATGCTCAGGCCAAGTCCGGTTCCACGCTGCTTCTCTTTGGTAGTGAAGAAAGGATCGAATATGCGGGCCATGTCGCGCGCGTGGATGCCGCTGCCGTTGTCGGCGACGGTTACCTGGAGGGACTCGCCTTCAACCGACGCCTTGACATGAATCGCCCCCGGCCGCCGCCGCGAATCGCTGATGGCATCTTCGGCATTGACGACGAGATTCAGGATCACCTGTTCCATTTGATTCGGATCGCCCCATGCGCTGGGCATATCCTCACCGAGTTCCGTCGTGATAACGATGTTCTCGACGCTTTCCTGATATTCGCGAAGCTGCACAACGTTTCGAATCGCATCGTTGAGGTCGAAAGCGATGCGCTGCGGCTCCGTTTTCGCGGCGAGACTGAGGAAATTCTGAACGATTTTTCCGGCGCGCTCCGCCTGCGTCAAAATCACATTGGTCATGCGGCGCGTCGAAGGATCCAATTCGCAACGCGACACGAGCTGCGCGTATCCGAGAATCCCCGCGAGCGGATTGTTCAGTTCATGCGCGACGCCGGAAACCAAACGGCCGATCGACGCCATTTTTTCCAGATGAACGACCTGCTTGCGAAGGTGCACTTCGTTGGTCATCTCTGTCGCGTAAACGATCTTCATTCCCTGGTCATTCAGAGGGACAATCTCCAGCTCGTAGGTCCCCCGGCCGGCGATTTCGAGCTCGTGATGAGGTACAGACTGAATATTCCGGATGTCTGGAAAAATATCTTTAAATGCGGAATTAGCTAGAACGATGTGCCCCTCGTCGTCGACGATCGCGACTGGAACGGGAATGAGCGTAAATAAACTACTGACTAACTGTGTAGGATCCGTAGCGGTTCCGATACCTTCCCTGGTCATATCTATGCTCCCTTCATGGGATGTCGTTAAAACGAACTGCATTGTCTTCGCATGTCATCTTTATTGCAACCACTTTTTTGTATTTTTTCAGAGTTGGCAAATCGCGATGAAATGATCCAAGTGGTGCTTGAGGGACGTAAGAGCTTTTACGCACAAAACGAACGCGGGTGTAAAACCCGCGACTACATACTCGATCAGGTATGTAGTCGCGGGTTTTACACCCGCGTTCATCTTTGCCCTACGGGTAGGTCAGGGTTGGTTTGGCGCGCTGGGGGCTGTCGGTTGTGGACGAATTCGAGCCAGCCGCTGGTGGATTGGAGATCCGATTCCCGCGATCGTTGTCTCGCGCGAGAACGTCGGCCGAGCCATTGCCGTTCAGATCGGCGTTGGGGGCCTTCTTCAGATGAATTGTAGCTATGCGATTCCTGTTTATCGGGGTTTCGTTCGGAACCGGCATAATCGGTTTTTCGCCGGGACGGACAAACGTCTTGAATCCTGGATTCAGGACCACTTCTTCGCCCGCAATATTTTCGACGACTTTCACCGAGCCGTCCTGACACCGCACTTCGGTATTCCGGTCCTTATCCACAATGACATCGAATTCTGTGCCGCGCACGGCGATGAGCGCTGTCGGCGTCGTGACGCTGTAAGGATTCGGCCGGCCGTCGAGCTTCTTGATATAGAAGAAGACGCGGCCCATCATGAGGTTCATGATGCTTTTCAGGTTGCCGCTCCAGAAATCCTGAACCGTAAATTTCGAGTTTTCGGAAACGACCATCCACGAGCCGTCTGGTACCTGAAGCGTGATATCCGCATCGGGGCCGGTTTGCAATTGATCCCCAACGCGAACCACTTGCTGCGTCGTCGCCGCGACCGGGACGAACGAACCACCCGAACCCGCTATCCATTGAACGTTCCCGTGCACGGCTACCACACGCAGGGTTCCCTGAGCCCAAGCCGCTGCAGGCGCGAGCAACAGCGCTAAAATAACAAAAGCTTTCCTCATTGCCCTCCCTTCGCAAGTTCGCCCGGTCCGGTAAAAACCTTGGTCGGCCGGGGCGAATCAATGCTCCGAAAATCCAGAGCTTCCTGAAACAATCCAAACCCATTGCCGAGGTCCGGCAGCGGATGAACCTTTCGAGACGCTCGAAGCTTGTCGAAAATGCGCGAGTTTCTTTCGCGTTCTGTCGTCTTCAAAAAGCCTTCGAGCGAATGCGCCATTTTGTCAAAGCTCATTCCAGCGTTCTCGGCGTAAGCCGAAAAATCACGCCGGGCCTCCTCCTGGTTCATCTGGGCGAAGCTCTTTCCGGTGGTGCGCTGGATATAAGCCAGGGCCGCAATTTCGCCCCAACTCAGCTTGTGATCCATGCCCCACTTGAGTTCCTCTTCACGCGTGCCATATTCCTTCTCAATCAAGCTTGCCAACAGCATCGGACCTTCGGCATTCATTGATGCTTCACGATCCAGTTTGGTGATGGCCCTGGTCAGAGCCGCATTCAGCTCCGTATTGGAGGTTCCCGATGCAAACACGGGGACACCAACCGCCAGAGCTGCGAAGAGAAGACCGAGAAAAGTTCCTATCCTCATGATAGTTTGCCTGAAAGCCGGGTCATCTTAACCTCAAATAGCGCCGAAATCAATTCCGAGCCGCTTTGCCTTGTTGTACAAGGTGCGCCTTTCGATGCCCAGAATCTCAGCCGCCTTCTTTTTATTCCCGCCGGTTTCCTTCAGGACCTTGATAATGTGATCCTTCTCCATCTGGTCCAGCGAACCGGTGGCGGCAGGGCCTCCCGAAGGGGCGGCGGCCGAAACCGTTGGCGCATCATCCTCCCCGAACTCGAGTTCATCGGCCTGAATAACGCCGGTGTCATTGAATGTGATCACACGCTCCAGCGTATTCTTAAGCTCCCGCACATTCCCGGGCCATGAATACTGCTTCATGGCTTCAATAGCTTCTGCAGACAAGCGTACAACTTTGCCATGCTTTTCGGTAAACATTTTCAGGAAGTAGCTGGCCAGCAATGGAATATCGGCAGTCCGCTCCCTCAGAGGCGGCAGGGCGATCGTAAAGACGTTCAGCCGGTGAAAGAGATCTTCACGGAACCGGTTGGTTCGAACCATTTCACGGAGATCCCGGTTTGTGGCGCCGATCAATCGAATGTCGACCTGAACGGTTTCGTTGGACCCGACGCGGCGGATCTCGCGCTCCTGAATGACGCGTAACAGCTTGACTTGAAAGGCGAGAGAGGTCTCCGTGATCTCGTCGAGGAAAACCGTTCCGCCGCCCGCGCTCTCCAAAAGCCCCTTTCGAGAGCCGGTCGCCCCGGTGAACGAACCACGCTCGTGGCCGTAGAGTTCGCTCTCGAGCAACGTTTCTGTCAGCGCGCCGCAATTGATCACGATGAAAGGCGCCGCCGCGCGGGGACTGTTGGCGTGAAGGGCGCGCGCGACCAATTCCTTGCCGCAACCGCTTTCGCCGACGACCAGCACGGGCGCTTCGATGCGGGCGATCTTGGCAACTTTCTTATAGATGTCGACCATCTTGGGCGTGGCGCCGATGATCTCGGTATTCGGGAGCGTTTCGACCAGTTCGGCGCCGACGCTCGTGCCCTGTACCAACTTGAATTTCTCTTCGATGCGGCGCAGGATTCCGAGCATCTCGTCGACCACGAACGGCTTGCTGACGTAATCGAATGCGCCATTGTGAACGGCGTGTACGGCAGTTTCCATTGAGCCGTGCGCAGTCATGATCACGACTTCGGCATCGGCGTTCACGTTCTTCATCCGCTCGAGCAGTTGCAGGCCCGAGTCGTCGCCCAGGTAAATGTCGCTGACGAGAATATCGAATTGCTCCTCTTCCATGGCGCGGCGCGCTTCTTCGCCACTGGTCACCACGCGAAACGGGTAGGATTCCATTTCCAGAATCGAACTCATCAGCTTGCAGATGGAGCGGTCGTCGTCGACCACTAATATTTTGGGCTTTGTATTCACATTCACACCTTCACAGTTCAGGCCGGTATCGACAAGGTGAACACCGAGCCTTTTCCTACCTCACTTTCTACTATCACATCGCCGCCGTGCCTTGTGGCAACTTCTTTGACGAAGGCGAGGCCGAGGCCGAAACCACGCTGTTCCCGTGTTTCTTTGTTCCCGCGGCGATAAAACTTTTCGAAAATTTTTGCAGCTTCGTCTGCCGGTATTCCAAACCCCTGGTCCGATACCTGGAATCGGACGGTCCCATTCCCGTTCAAGACGCCAATTTGGACCGTCGTGCCTGCGGGACTGTACTTGATGGCATTCGTCACGAGATTCGTCAACGCCTGGTATAGCAACAACCGGTCCGCTCGAACGCGCATTCCGTCGAACTCCAGCGCTGTCGTAATCGTGATCCGTTTCTCGCCGGCGACCGGCGCGACCACACTCGCCATGTCCTTCAACACCGGAGAAATTTCAAACTCCGACTTCGTGATCTTCTGCCGGCCCGACTCGATGTAGGCAATATCGAGGAACGATTGAATGAGCTGATTCAACCGGCTGCTCTCATCGATGATCGTGTTCAGAAACTCTTTGCCCTTCTCCTCCACCAGGTTGTATTTGAGCAGCATGTCGCTGTATCCGCGGATTGAAGTCAGAGGCGTGCGCAGTTCGTGCGAAACCAGTGAGACCATATCGTTCTTCGCCTGGTTTAATTCATGTTGCGCCGTGGAGTCATTCAGGCTGAAAACCACACCAGCCGTGGAAATGGGCGCAACGGTCACGTTGTAGAAGGTCTTGCCGTCCCGCGCGGGAACAAAGTGAACCACGGCAGGTTCCAGCTTGAAAACCCGGCCGTCGAGCAGCGATCCGGCATAATCCGCAGCCTGGCCCGGGTTCTCGCGATACCCGGCAAGCCGCTGAGCTGCCGGGTTTTGGTAGACAACGCGGCCTTCGGCATCGCTCACAATGATGACGTCTTCGATGCTGGCCAGAATCGCATTATTAAAGGACAGGAACCGCATCAGCTCTTCGTTGAAGAAATCGATCGCGAACAGCTTCCAGCCCGAGTTCCGGCGGCGTTTGCCCATCAACTCCGCCCGGCGTTCCCTGGCAACCGCCGATTCCGGCCACTGCGGTTCGTACCAGTTCAGCGCGGAAAGCCAGCCCGTTGAAAGCCTTTCGATTTTTCCGTCCAGATCACGATTCACGCGAACGAGCTTGGACACTTCAAGGCCGGGAACAACGAAGACCCACGCCGCCCAGAATGGCGGGAACGGCAGCCAGGTATTGGCATACTTCATCAGGATCCACGACACAATCAGAACTCCAGGCCCGGTCAGGATGGCGGCCACGTAGAACCGGCGGCCTTCGAAACGCCGGTCCAGCCACCACAGCAGCATCACGAACAAGATCAACGCCAGCAAAACGGCGGCCTGGGGGACCTCCGCAATCGCACGGCCCGCGTAAAGCGTATCGATCGCATTGGCGTGAATCTCGACGCCGCTCATCTTTTGCCCACGTACGGAAAACGGCGTGAACCATTGATCGCCGTTGTTGCCTTCTGCCGTAAAGCCGATCAGAACAATCTGACTCTTAAACTGCGAGAGGTCAGCCGTGCCGTCCAGCACCTGCCATGCAGGCACCTGTCGAAAACTGTGGTTGTCGCCAACGAACCGAATGTTGATGGCCTCCGGACGAAATACTTCCGCCGATCCAACCTTTTGCTCGAAATCCGCTTTGAACGGCAGATCGGCCGCATGCAGCGCCTGGACCGCAAACGCAGGAAGCACGCGGCCTTCGCTCACGGCTTTCGCTGAAACAATTCGCCTGTTAATGTCGTCGAAGTCATGTTCCGTGTGCACGTGTCCAAGCCGCACGCCCTTCTGAAGGAATAACGGATCCGGCTCATCCCAGCGCTCCGTTCCGCCCACCGAATCCAGGTACGAGGCCAGAACGACGGAATGCGCGTTTGCAATCGCGGTTGCGAGGGCATCGTCCTCAGCCGGATTTGTTTTGTCGGCGAGGAGGATATCGACCGCGATCGTCCGGGGCTTCGCGCTGTCTACACGGGCAATCAATTGCGCAATCTTGTCCCGCGACCACGGCCATCGGCCGATCCGCTGGAGACTGTCCTCGTCGATCGCCACGATCACGGTCGGGCTTTGAACAGGTACCGGTCCGGCCAGCCGAAGAGTGAAATCGTATGCGGTGGAGTTCAGCCCATCGAAATAGGTGGTGTTCCACGACAGCAGCAGGATCGCAACGGCCACGAAACAACTGGCGGCTACCGCGGTCAAAACGGGCTTCATGTGGGCTTATTATACAATGCGCTGTGGCAATACAATTGCAATAGAACGAAGGAGCTATGGCACGAGTTAAACCATCCAACGTCTGTGCTGGGTGATCCTGTGCTTCCCGGCTTCGCGCTGGACCTGACAGAAGTCTGGAAATAGCGCGACGATTGCCAGAAAAGGCGGTTATGGCCAAAGTCCCAATCCTCGCTGAACACGTCAACGTCCCCAGAGTCATGCTTAATGTCGAGTCGGTCGGACTCAGCCCCGAGCAGTTTTTCCGGCTTTGCTGCGACAATCCAGAGCTTCGTCTCGAACTCACGGCCCAGAAGGAACTCATCGTCATGTCTCCGACGAATCCCAAAACGGGCATGTTGAACGCCGAGATCACCTGCCAACTTGTGAATTGGGCCAAACGGGATGGACGCGGCGTCGCGTTCGATTCGAACGCAGGCTTCACGCTTCCCAACGGCGCGAAGCGTGCACCCGATGGTTCCTGGATGCTGAGAACGCGTTGGGAAGCGCTAACTCCTAAACAAACAGCGAGATTTGCGCCGGTTTGTCCCGACTTTGTCCTCGAATTGTGGTCGCCCAGCGAGATCTTCAAGGAACTCCAATCCAAGATGTCGGAATACATCGCCAACGGCGCCCAGCTCGGTTTTCTGATCTATCCCCGTAAACAGCAAGTGTATATCTATCGTCCAAACCAGGCCCCGCAATGCATGGATCATCCGGTTTCCGTCTCCGGGGATCCGGAGCTCCCCGGCTTCACATTGGACCTGACGGAAATCTGGAAATAGCGCGACTAATCCGCGACTTCTTTCAATGACCTTATTTGAATCATGCGCCAGTGTGGCGATCATTTCGACTTTTGTGGTGTTTGCAACGCCGTCTCTGATAAAGGCGCGAGAGCATTACCAACTGGATCAGGTGATTCGTCAGGCCGCCGGCAACATGCAATGGACACGGATCAAGGCGATCAGCCGGAGCCGGGACTGCCGCATGCGTGTGAGTTCGGACACCTCATACGTGATCGAATGCCTGGATCAGGCCTGGAGCGCCGACGAAACGGTAGTGCTTCCGCAGAGCTTCCGTATCACGGCGAATGCGGCGCCTGAGTTTCATAAACGTGGGAATGCGGCGCCGACTGGAACGCTGACGATTTGGGACAGCCATTCGCACTCAAGGCAGGTGGTCGTGAATATTACCGGTCGAGTCCGAATCAATTGATATGATACGTGATTCTTTATGACCGATCCTGAACATGTCGTTGAGGCCAACCTCAAGTTTTATTTCGCCCTCGAAAGCCTCGACGTCGAGTTGATGGACGAGGTCTGGGCCACCGATGCCAGCGCCATCTGCGTCCATCCCAACCAGACACGGCTCGCCGGCTGGGAAAACATCCGCGCAAGCTGGGATCGGATTTTCCGAATTACCTCATTCATGCGGATCGATGTGTCCGAAGTGTCCGTTGAAGTCCAGGGCGGGACGGCCTGGGTGAGCTGCGTCGAAAACATCACCACCGCGACCGGCGAACAGATGCATCGCGTACAGGCCTATGCCACCAACATTTTCATTCTTGAAGACGATCGATGGCTGCTGGTGTTGCATCACGCATCGATCCTGCAGAATTCGCAGGAGACGGTCTGATCAGCTTTTCTTCCGGATCGCGAGAACCCAGAGAGCCAGCCACACCGCAATCAACACCGCCGCAATTCCAAAGACTCCGAGAATCAAATTCATAGCCGCCGGTCCTGAAATTGAAGGCCGCGCGCGAACATCCAATGCGGGACGACCAACGGAAAGCTCGCGAAGATCCATCCCTGCGGCAGTTGATACCCCAGCACTCCCCTTCCGATCAACGGAAACACGACCAGCACGTTCACCAGCCACAATGCCAATCCCGCCAGAAAAGGATTTCTCAAATAGGGCTTCAGCGAACGCCAGAAGATCGCAAACACGAAGTACGCACCGAAATAACTAATCCCCGCATTAATGAGGACGACCGTCTCCATATCCCGCAGCGCCGGCAACATCGCGAACACCGCCCGCGCCAGCAATTCCGGCATGAAAACCGCGCCAACATACTTCCAGAGGAAGAAACTCATTCCGAGGAACAGCACCGGCCCTAACCACATCGCGACATTCTACGCGACACTCGGCGATTGACCGCCCTTCTTCCTTTAGCTACGATGTGTTGTTGGATGCAGCACGGGCCTGTGGCGCAGTTGGGAGCGCGCATGACTGGCAGTCATGAGGTCGGGGGTTCGAACCCCCCCAGGTCCATACACTTACAGATTGACCAACCGTCAGGGGTAACACAGGGGTAACAAAAGGAACCCCGGCGTTACCCCCTTTTTCTTCAGAATCACCAAGTCTCATCGTCGTCAGCGCTTCTCAACGTTGGTTTCCCCGCACCAGGAATGTGGTTCCTTTTCAAGTTTCCGTTAAGCCGGTTATACGTCCAAGTGATGTCCACGTCTGGATGAACTCGTAAACACAAGGCGTACTGAGGAATTATTTTTGAACCGCCTCTGCGCCATTTGTCCGATGCCGACCATTCGTCCAAGTCTGGAATCGTGGCTCGTAGAATAATGTTAACGCGCCGGCTGTCCCAGAATTACTATGGCGAACATGATGGTGTTGTTATTTCTGGCGGTAATGTTCCAGTCTGGGCAAGCCACGTTGCAATTTGAAGGTGAGGCGAAGGCCGGGGACTTTTTCCAGAAGAATTTTGGCAGGTTCACTTTTCTACTCGCCGCGCAGACCCCGCAGAATACTCGGACAATCCACGTCCGGGATTTCCACCGCAGCGGCAACGATATATCGTTTTTAGCGACCATCGGCGCCAATCCTGACCAGCAGTCCCAGGATTTTGTTTTTTCGCCTGAAGTCGGCAGCACCATCGACAGGAGTCGCAACCCCACTGAAAAAGAGGTCCAGCGTATTGGAGCGTTCGGCAGAGGAACTGTGCAAATACTCGAGCGCCGGTCCGACAAGTCGATAAAGTTCCGCGTCACTGTCAGCTGGAATCCGGAATACCCGGCCGGAATCGAGCGATATGAACGGTGGCTGGGCTTGCTGCAAATTCCGGAAATTTGGGGTAGTCTCGACGGAAAGTACCAATTGGCGACCGTGCCGGTGTACGCAGAACCTCGACGTGACGCGAACCGCATCGGAACCTTGCAAAACTGGATGGAGCCCTTTTTCTCCAACGAGCGGCCATATGAGGGCGCGGCGCAATTCCATCCGGCAAATGCCGCGGAGGAGCCGCGTGTTGTGCCTTCAGAGCAGGTCACGTATAAGGAGCCTGCGGCTATCGTCTTGGAGAGGAACGGGAGATGGTTCCGGATCCTGCTGGAATCCGGTTCCGGGTGGGTCGAACAACCCGGCACGATCAGCTTCACAACTTACGAAGAACTCGTGAAAGACCGCACCAATCATCTTACGGAAGGCTGGAACGGCAAACTCTGGCGGGAACCCGGCCGGGACCAGTTCGAGCCCAGCCTTGAATGGCGCACCGCAGCGGGTCAAAGTGTCCCCGCCGAAGTGCTGGAATGGCGCGAGGTCGGCGGCGAGGCCTGGATCAAAGTGCGGCTCAAGCCATACAAGCCATATGCGAGCTGCACACCGACACTCCCTGACAACATTACAACAGAAGGATGGTTACCCGCCTACTGGCCGTCGGGACGCGTCTCCGTCTGGTTCCCTGGTTCTAGTTTCTGCTGAAGCAATGTGAAAAGTGCGAGCGACGTGCCGAACCGCTGCCCTCCGTTCCCAGTTGACGTATAGTACAAAAATAACCGGTCCAAATCTGCTTGCACCTTAAACGCGCGTAAGCGCCTTGATAATCAAGCAGTTTGGCCGGTTATTTTCGACATAACTGGTCCAATCTGTGCACGCGCCCACAAAACTAAGATTCCACTCACCTTAGGACCGCGCGGGCATCACGATTGGCCAGTTATGTCGCCATACCGGACAAGTGCTCCGTTTCCGTGCGGGCTTTGGTAACACATCGCGACTTTCGAGGAGTTATCGGTCCATCTCCAGCTCCGGAAGGCACTTGTACGGGATACCGAACTATACGTCCGCTGACGAGTTCAGCCGTGTACTCGTAATAGGTGGTCACGACACCGCCGGTCGTGATTGATTCGGGCCGATCGCTAGGAAAGTCATTCCACCGGTAGGCCGATCTTTTTTCGAAGAGCTTTCAATCGCGAATCGTCTCGAAGAAAAGACAACTCTGGATAATTGATATATACACCGACCCGTTGCGGTCCCAGCGCGCTCATACGATCAAGGGCTGCCAATGTTCGATCGGCATCGCCCAGGCCGGCGAAGATCAAGGCCTGCTCGTTCGGATACTTCGAATCGGCTGCCATCTTTTCTGCCTCCTCACGGCGTCCCGACCGCGCATAAGCGAAGCCGAGGAAGCCGCGAGTTAGCGGGTTTCGTAACAGATTAGGAGCTTTAGCCAGGATCGGAATTGCTTCGTCGATCCTGCCCTGACCGAAGCGGGAGCGGGCTAGTTGCCGCCTCAAAGTGTCGTCTTCAGCGTTGTCAGGGCAATGCCCAGCCGCCTCATCGTATCGGCCGAGCGAAATCAGTATGTCGGCCAAAGACAATTGAATGGTTGCTGAGAGCGGGTCCGCTTTCCCGGCGACGCGCAACCAATGCAGCGCCTCATTTTTTCGGCCTAGCGGCCGCAATAGCCACATCGCATAATCCACATAGGTATGCGAACGATTCGGATCGAGGTCGATAGCGCGGCGAAAGCTTTTTTCCGCCTCTTGCCATTGGCCTCCCCGTGCGTAGGCCATCGCCAACGCTTCGTGAGCTTCTGCCAGCAAGGGGTCCAATTGGATCGCCTTCTCCGCAGCGGCTCGCATCGTCTCCAGCTCATCAATCGGATGATCTACAGGGAAGGCAACCGATCGAGCAGCGTAAGCCATGCCTAGTCCCGCATACGCAGGTGCAAACGCCGGATCCTTGGCGATCGCTTGCTCCAAGAGCCCGACAACTTGGGGGAAAGTAGGGTTGGTCATGCCTTGTATGCCTAACGCTCGGGCCCGCAAATAAAGATCGTAGGCCTCTATACTGGTTTCGTAGCGGCGTCGGCCGCCGCCGAGATTCAGGCGCAAGTTATTCACGATGCCGCGGGAAATCTCGTCCTGAATCGCGAAGACATCCGTTGACTCCCGATCAAATCGGCTCGACCAGACCGGAATGTCGTCGCGTACGCGAATCAACTGTACATCAATCCGCAGCCGCTCGCCAACCCGCAGGACTGAGCCTTCTAAAATGTAATCCGCTTTGAGCTGTTGTCCCGCCTCATGCACACTCCGCGGCTTGCCTGTAAAGGCAAACGACGAAGTCTGGGAACGCACTGCCAGTCCTTCTATGATGGACAGGTTGCGGATAATCTCGTCCGTGAGGCCGTCGGCGAAGTAGTCGTTGGTTGGATCGTGGCTCAGGTTTTCAAGGGGTAGAACTGCGATCCCGACAGGTATACCTGTGTGTTGAACTCGCCACCACCCCATCACTCCCAGAGCAACGGCCAATCCGCCAAGTACAGCGAGAAGCCAGTTCCACGGGAGTTTCTTCCTTACGTGCCCGGTTGTCTGCGCGGCTGCGTGGAGGGACCGAAACGCCGGCGTATATCCGCCCTTGGGAAGTTCAATGATCAGCAGATCGTCTTTTCCTTCACCAATGTAGAATTCGCTCAGCCGAGCACGAAGCCGGCCAGCCTCGGTCCGCACGATCGCATCAATTCTGGGGTTGTAATCCGGCCTGCGTCTGAAAACCTCGACCGCGATGACGGATTCCTTCAGCTCGTGATCCTTTCCCTCCAAATGTCGCTCGACCACAAACCGGAGAAACCCCGACAGGCGCTCATTATGAGCGAAACCGGGGCTCCCGAGGACTCGCTCCAGTTCCGTCCGCGCAGCCTGTGCCTCCGGTTCGACTAATAACATCGCGTCGAGAATACCCGTTGCTTTCAATGCCATGCAAGCGTTTAAAACCCGGTTTCAAACCCACCCGGACTTGTCTTTTCTTTTGCCGAGCGCATGTTATAGCAACAGTGCTAAAAATTCCAGGCGAAGTGACCGCAGGCGGAATTTTCGGAAGTAGGAACCGCGGGAGCAGCTGGCCCCACTCTTCCTATTCAGTCACTGCAAATTGGGGGGGTGGGACGTACTATGGACCCCTCGCGGTAAAACCCGGTTTTGCCTCTGCGCGTCTCGCTCGATCCTGTTTGCATGGAGGTCCGATGAGTGTTCGCTCCAAGTTGACGGTCGCGATTCTGCTGGTAACTTTCGCTGGGCTCGCAAGCGCGCAAGCGCCGACCGGCACGATCGCTGGAGTGGCCCGCGATCCATCCGGCGCAGCCCTGGCGGGCGCAAATGTGAATGTCACGAGTCAGTCGACCGGCTTCTCCCGGTCCACTGTCACCTCGGAATTCGGAAATTTTAGCTTCCCAGTACTGCCGGCCGGCGACTATGAAGTGAGCCTCGAGGCTTTGGGCTTTCAGCGCTTGGTCCGCCACGTATTAGTTGAAGCAGGCACCACCACAACCGCGGACTTCAACCCGTCTGTCGGTGCGGTAACGGAGTCGATCACCGTTGACGAAGTCTCACCGCAACTGCATTACGACTCTCATACTGTCGGCGGCGTGGTCACACAGGCGCAAATCGAGGATTTGCCCCTCAACGGTCGCAGTTTCCTCGAACTCGCAAAGCTGGAACCTGGTGTTCAGCCTCCATCGCGTGCCAGCAGCAATCGAATCTTCGTGCCGGTGCTGGGCTCGCCGGGTGGCACCAACGGTCGTGGAACCAGGGTCACGGTCGACGGCGGCAGCGTTATGAGTATTGGCAATGGCGGCTCGTCACTCGGATTGTCGCAAGAGGCAGTGCAGGAGTTCCAGGTCTCGACTGTGAATTTCGATCTTTCGACAGGCCCCACGTTTTCCGGGGCAATCAACGTGGTCACGCGATCCGGCAAGAATGACCTCCATGGCACCGCGTTTTACTATTACCGCGATCACGATCTTGCCGCGTATCCCGCACTGAATCGCGATCCGGCTAATCCGGATCCATTCTTTCAGCGGCGGCAATTTGGCTTTGCGTTGAGCGGTCCTGTGCACCGTGACCGCGTTTTCTTCTTTAGTAATTGGGAGCGGAACGAGCAGCGAGGTGTCTCCACCACGACTCTAACGGGAGATTTTGCTCATCTCAGCGGCATCAGCGCGAGTCCATTGTTTGGGGACCAGGCGAGCGTGCGGTTCGACGGACTGCTCTCCAGCAGGCACACGGCGTTCCTTCGCTACTCGCATGATGGCACCCGGGCCTTCGGGCCTGCTACCAACCAATCGAACGCCTACCCGTCTACCTGGCTCCGTCAGTCGGCATGGGCCGACCAGAGTCTTTTTGGTCTCACAAGCGTGCTTCAACCCACGCTGATCAATGAGGTCCGCTTCTCGTATTTCTTCTTGAGTTCCAGCCAACTCCCACCTCGCCAAGAGGACTGTCCCGGATGCCTCGGAATTGGTGCTCCAACAATAAACATTCCACAAGCCGGTCTGTCCATCGGAGGGTCGTCGATAGCTCTCAATCTGGGCCGGCGTTTCCATTTCAGCGAGTCCGTGAGCTTGGAGAGAGGATCTCACAACTCACGCTTCGGAGTGGACTGGGAACACAGCCGAGGCGGACCGCTCAGCTGGTCCAATGAACCGGTCACTATGACTCTGTTTTCGCCAGATCGGGTCCGCACTTACAACGCTCAGGCTCCCGCAAGCTTGCGCATTCCGCTGCCGGGTGCCTTCCATACGCTGACAGATACGCTTAGCCTTCCTCTGCAAACATTCACTATTGGAATCGGCGACCCGCGTTTGCCGCAGGAAACTGGGGGAACCGTGCGGGCATGGAATACGGCCAGGCTATTCTTCCAGGACACCTGGCGCCTGCAACAGCGCCTCACGTTGAATTACGGTTTGGCGTGGAACACCGACCGGAATCAAAACTACGATCTCGCCAAGCCGGCTTTGCTGGCTCCCATTCTTGGACCAGACGGCTTACGGCCTACGCGGAAAAACTGGAAGGATTTCTCACCATCCCTCGGATTAGCGTGGTCTCCTTCGCAAAATGGAAAAACTGTGATCCGCGCGGGCGCCGGCATCTTCTACGATTTTCTTTTCCAGGGAAATCTGGACTCGGAGCGTGCGCTGTTCGGTCCGCCAGGTCTCGGTCGGCAGACAATTCCGGGAAGCTCGATTGCGAATCCGCTCGAAGGAATTCAAGGAGTCCCAGTGGGCACGTTGCTGCAGTTCAACACCACACCAACGCTATTCACCGGTGCAGACTTAATGGCAATTCTGCCCTCTATCCGAGCGGACCAACAGCAGAGACTTGCGTATAAGGGCGACCCGCTCGTTCGCGCAATCCAGATCACGAAACAGGCCACTAGCGGACTGTACCCAGTCGACGTTCCATCATGGTCGGCACAGCACTTCAACTTGGGATTCCAGCGACAAATCGCCCGCGATTTCGTCTTCAACGCCGATTTTGTCTACCGGCATTTCATCCATGGAGGTCTGGGATCAGGTGGGATTGACTTGAATCACTTCAACAGCGTTCACGGCCCGATCATTCCTAAATGTACACAGGCCCAGCAGAATGACCCGCAAGCGCTCTGCTCGAATGGAGCAGTCAACGTGTGGCAAGCGGCGAGCAACCAAACTTATAAGGGGCTGCTCGTGCGCACCGACAAACGCTTCTCACAACGATATCAAGTACTCGGTTCATATGCGTATTCAAGCAACACCGGAAGCGCAGGCACGGCCGGCGGCGTCGGGCTGAATCTCGATAATTGGCTGAAGAATCCTGGTCCGCTCGCGACGGACTTCACCCATATCCTGAACCTGGCGGGTGTAGTGCAGCTCCCGGTCCGCTTCGAAGTGGGAATCAACTTCTCCTATTCCAGTGCACCTCCCTTCAGCGCAACGCTCGGGTCGAGTTCGACCGGTATCGACTTCAACGGCGACGGTACATTCGGTGACCTGCTGCCGGGCACGACTGTTAATTCCTTTAATCGAGGCCTCGGCCGCGGCGATCTGATCCGACTCGTCGATGAATTCAACCGGACCTATGCCGGAACGCGCGATCCTCATGGGAATGTCATCCCAGCTATCACATTGCCGCCTAGCTACGGTTTTGGCGACAACTTCCACTCACTGGATTTACGCTTGAGCCGTTCATTCATGATTCGAGAGTCCTTGCGGGCGGCCCTGATCGGCGAGGTGTTCAATTTGTACAACAAAGCGAACCTCACAGGATACAGCGGAGACTTGACCAGTCGCGCCTTTGGACAGCCCACCGGCCGGACCACGCAGATATTCGGATCTGGCGGCCCGCGAGCTTTTCAACTCGCGCTGAGGATGAGCTTCTGAATTATCAATCAAAAGCTCAGAGGAATAATGAACCTGACGCGTCGTGAATTTTTAGCTGGCACTGGAATAGCACCTTATCTGGGAGAGGAACGAGCTTGCTTCAACGAACAGTTTGCCGGCTACTCTCTCACGAAATTCGACCGTTGTTACCGTGTGATCAACAACGGAGTGTTGAGACACTCCTGGAGGTAAACATGAAGGGAGCTGGTCGGTACCTGGTTCTGCTTTTTTCTCTGCCGCTGACGATGTTGAACTGTCTGCCGGCGTGGGCCGAAGGCAACGTTTGGACCCGAGCTGGCCTGGAAGGGTTGAATATCTCTGCCCTGGCCGTCGATCCTAGCAATCCGGGCACAATATACGCGGGTATTGACGGCACGGGCCCCGCATTCACATCTTCGGGGACTGGCGTGCACGTGTTCAAGAGCACAGACGGGGGCATCAGCTGGAATGAGGTGAGCAATGGCTTGCCGCCTCCACCCGCTCCCGGGGATGTATATCCGCGGATGGCGCGTGTCAGTAGCCTAGTGGTGGATTCCAATAACTCCAATACGGTTTATGCCGGCATCTTCAGCGTCTATTGGACCCCCGGATGGGTGCACGACGCTCCTTCTCTATTCAAAAGCACGGATGGTGGAGCGAACTGGACGAGGGCGGATTCCGGTTTGCCGGCTGGCTTACTTGGTGATTTCGTTTTGGCGGCCGACCCCCAAAATCCCAATACGCTCTACGCTGCCTCGGGCGATTCATCGCAGGTGTACAAAACCACGGATGGCGGAACAAGTTGGAATCCAACCGTGCGCTCTCCATCACTAGGAGATTACTTGCTTGACAATTTTCACTCTGCTCTCGCTGTTGATCCACGCCACGCCGATACGGTTTACCTTGGACTCTATGGCGGCGGACTTTTCAAGAGTGCGGATGGGGGAGTGACTTGGTCTGAAGCGATAAAAGGTCCACTTGTTGTGTCCGACAATCTCACACTCAAAACGGAGCACGCCCTCATGGGAGTGTCTACTATCGCGATCGATCCACAGAGTCCCGATACAATCTATGTTGGTACCACGAACCTCTGCGGTTGCATGGACGAACCACTGCCCACCGGAATATGGAAAAGCACGGATGGTGGAGCGAGTTGGAATGCATCAAACCTCGGTCTGCCACCCGCCAACTCTGTAGAAGTGGCGTGGCCCATAACTAAGCTGGCCGTTCATCCCGATAGCGCCGGCACGGTTTATGCGGCGATTACGGGATTCGTCCTCAAAAGCACAAATGGTGGCGAAAATTGGGTTCCCCTCAGGGATAGCCTCGATAGCGTCGGCGTTAGCGTATACATCACAAGCTTAGCTCTGACGTCTGCCCGACCGAGCGTTCTGTACACCGGCTCCTCACGTCAGGGCGCCTTTAAAATTACCGATCAGATACCGGTCCTCTCCGTGAATTCGAGATACTGCACAACATCTCCATGGACGCTGACTGTGGTTAACGGCGCGCCGAACGCGACCATGGGCCTCATAGGAACCAGCGATGGTCAACCATGGGAAGTTGCAGAATGGGGTAAGACCGATGCTAACGGCACCTACATAGAAAGCGGCGCATTCACCGAACAGGTTCGCGGAAGCTACACACTGATGGCAGACATCGGTGGAGCGCATTCCAACGTCTTTTCTTTTGCCGTGTCCGACTGTGACAACTAAAGTTATGCCAACATTCGATAAGAATTATTGTTCGCTCCAACTTGAAAATCGCGATTTCCAAAGTCGAGGGGAGGCAAGAATGAAACCTATCGAATTTGGTTCTAATGATCACGATGGTTTTATGTGTGACGCTCGTTGTCACCGCACAACTGCGCGCGCAAGGGCCGCAGTTGCCACTACAGCCAATCATCTCACTGGAATCGCACAATACTGCATTGGAGACTCCTGGAAGTTTAGATTGAGCAGTGGTGTGCCGAACACGTCTGTGCGCTTGTTAGGAACCAGCAACGGTCAAATCCTGGGAAATACCAGATTGGGGTAGAACAGACGCAGGCGGCAACTTCAGAGGGCAGTCACTCACTGCAACTGGACGTCGCTGGAACCTTGTCGAACACGGTCTATTTGGTGGTTTCCCAGTGTAGGGTAACGGGAAGCCGGATCGCGTTCGCCAGCAGACGAGACGCGGCGGCCCAACTGCCGGTTGGCACAGCGTTCCGTACATCTATGTAGCGAATGCCGATGGCTCCGGTGTCACACGGCTGACGCAAGGTGACATGCCGACATGGTCGGCAGATGGCCACAGAATCGTGTTTTACTCGCAGAGAAGCGGTTGGCCTGAGATCCGTGTCATCAATGCGGACGGATCCTGGTCCGCTCGCCACGGACTTCACGCATATTCGGTCGCGGAAAAGAAGTTCCGGAAAGTCCGAGTACCTCAGTCGATGGCAGCGATGATCGATTCGCTGAATTCCACGGCTGTTCAAAAGGGGCATGACGTATACAGTGAGAGTCGCTTTTTTCACTCACGGAATTTCAACGCCGAGCGGGGCAACCTCCCCCAGACGTTTGAAACGTCAGAAGTCTAGACGTCTTTAAAACCGTTTGGATAGTCGGCCGCCAAATCAAAATGGCCCAAAATTGCGGAGGAATATGAAAGGGACAAAGTTGATTCTACTAATCGCGATGGTTTTATGGATGACAATCGCCGTCACCGCCCAACTACCTGAGCAAGGACAGTCGCAGCCCGTCCAGCCGGTATTCTCTCTGGATTTTGCACAACACTGCATTGGAGATTCTTGGAAGTTAAGCCTGAGCAATGGTGCGCCTGACATGCCGATGCGCCTGTTAGGAAACAGCAATGGTCAATCCTGGCAAATAACCGATTGGGGCAAAACAGACGAAAGCGGTAACTTCATGGAAGAAGGGATGTTCGCGGTGGATGCTGTCGGGAATCACACACTGCAACTGGACATCGGCGGAATCTTGTCAAACACCGTCTATTTTGTGGTTAGCGAATGCAAGGTCAAAGGAAGCCGAATTGCATTCGTCAGCACCCGAGACGTCGGAGGGCCGGGTCCAGGCGCCCGCAGCAGTCGGTACATTTATGTAGCGAATGCCGACGGATCTGGTGTCACGCGACTCACACAAGGTGAAATGCCGATTTGGTCGCCAGACGGCCAGAGAATCGCGTTTTCCTCGGAGCGTGGTGAGATCCGGATCATTAACGCGGACGGATCCAATGAGCGCGTGCTTGGGCCAGGTGGTATGCCGTCATGGTCGCCCGATGGCACGAGGATCGTGTTCTACTCGGGAAATCCTCCTGGTGAAAGCACTATTTTTATGATGAACGCCGATGGCTCCAGCGTAACCAAACTCATCACCATCGGCAGCCCGGACCCTGGTTCCGCAGCCTACGTCGACGAATTGCCAAGTTGGTCACCCGACGGACAAAGCATCGCATTCGTCCGTGCGAGTGACGAGTATCCGTGGACTGTCCACATCCTAAACCTCGTAACGTCTGAGGACCAATTTCTAAGGGTGGGTTTACAGCCACCATGGGAATCTCGGGCGGTGGGAGATTCTCGGCCCGCCTGGTCACCCGACGGGAGGAGACTCTTGTTGCAAGTCGCAGCTTGGTCGATTGCCAGCATCGATAAGAACTTCTCCGATTTACAGACCTACGTGCAAGGAACGTATCTGGGGAAGCCGGACTGGTCTCCCGATGGAAAGAGCATCGTGTACGAGAAGTTTACTGCGCCTGGGGGGCAGTCGAGCCGGATGAGAATCTTCATCGCAAGCCTTGAGGATGGTACTGTGCGGCAATTAATTCCCGAGGCGGTGGCTCCCGCTTCGCCAGACTACTGGGATTCTCAGCCATCGTGGTCGCGCGTGAGGCAATAGGAATTCATTGCCCCGACCGCCGTTGAAATTCCGATGAAGTAAAAAAGCGACTCTCGCTTACTCGAACTGTGAGGTTCGAGAGAAAATTGTTTTGCCACAAACCATTTTCAAAAGGAGAGTCGCTGATGAAGAAGGCTATCAAACGGATTGCTCAGAAATCGAATCGAAAGTCGCAGGAAATGATGGGCCACATGGAAGTGAACCTGATGCTGCCGATCGCCGAGCTGATGCGGGAGAGATATTCACGAGGAGTTTCGTGTGTATAACGTTGCTACTTCGAACGCGCGATGGCCCGACACACGACGCGGCATGACGTATGCTGGAAGGGCCGCGAATGTTTCACCGCAAAATCCGCGATTTCGTCTGAAAAACACTCTGTGACCGATCAATGAGGGCCGGCCGCTATGAGGCCGATAACCGTCCCTCGAGCTGGGGTTGACGATCAAGAACCCCGAGTACAGGAAGGCCGAGGCCGGAAAGAGTTGTTCGAGGTGCGATTCTCATGAAGATCTATCGCCGTGAAGCTACAACGCAAGCCCGCAGCATTTGCTGTCCTTGACATCCTGGGATACGGGACGCTCATGGAGCGAGAGCCTGATGAGGTCCTGGCGCTCTTGGTCGAACTCCTGCAGTCAAAGCAATGGAATGAGCTGATCCAACGAGACCTCGATCGGTTCGACCATTTTTCGGACAGTTTCCCAACCCCGATCATCGAGTACCTGCAGTTTTCTGACACGCTGCTGATCTGGCTTGAGAATGGGTTAGGTGCGCCCAGGATTTCCCGAACACCAAGACAACTTGGCGACGATGTCGTACGCTACGTGTCTTACACTTGCATCGTTTATTAGTGTTGGGATTCCTTTGCGCGGCGCTGTCGGTTTTGGCCCCATTTTCGTCTCACGGAACCCATTGTTTTTTACTGGTAAAGAGCTCTACGAAACTAAAAAGTTGGAGGAACGGCAGGTGTGGGCGGGAGCGATGCTCCACGACAGTGCTGTGAGCGCGCTCGGCACCGTTGGGGCCGAACCCTTTTTCCTGGAGTACCCGGTGCCCATGTCCGAGTGCCCAACGCCGACACTAAGGCCCAGCATCGCAATCGACTGGGTGACACCGTTGTCAGCATCTCCAGGTTTGACTCCACCGTGGGATCGAATGTTCGCTGCATCAGCGGGCACCGAGGTCCGGAGAAAAGCCGAAGAGACCCGCAAGTTCTTTGATATGGTCGCGACTTCAAACCGACGCCCCTTTTCGTTACGCTTGTCGGAGGGAACCCGGGCGCGCGACCTGCGCTAAAACGGGATTCTGGCGGTTACCCGCGAAAACACAGCAGTGTGTTTACTTATTTCGGCCCAGTTGGCGTGTAGTCGGCATTCAGGACAAGTGCCATTGTCAGCTCAAAGCCCGCGAAACGCGTTCAGTTACCCGATCGCAGATAGCGTTGTTACACGGATCACTCTCGCCCTTTAATTCTCGCTCGGTCTCTCAGCATGATCGACGATCAGGATTTCTGTCGAGCTTTTGGACGGCTCCAGCTTGAGGCCGAGTTGCTGCTGCACCGCCGCAAAGATCGAAGGCGCCGGTTTGGCCTGCCGGAGTTCGTCGCGAAAGTCCTGAGTGTCAAAAGCATATTCGTAGGTCCCCGTCAGGCCGGTCTTATCGATCAGCGGGCGATCGAGGAAGAGGGAGATGAGCGCCACGAGTTCACCAATCTCCCCCATCCGGGGCTTCACCTCAACGGTCCCTATCGGATTGTCACCGACGACGGCTTTGGAGACAGGAGAACGGTTGGCTTTGTCCTCTGATTTGGCAATGGTGGACGGCTGGGCGCCGGCTTCGACGGACTTCATCTTGAGGCCCTTCTTGATCACCATGTCGTATACCGGCAAAGCCTGGGTTTCGCGGCGTAGCTTCAGGTGGAATCGTTCTGACAACAGCGTCTGTAACATCTGCCGGAGTTGGTCTGAGGTCGGAGCGGCCTCACCGGGCGATTCGGCGATCACGTCGTAGAGAGCGGCACCTGGCATTGCCCAGGTCGGTAGCCCTGAGATCTGGTAGTTCTTCACACCGTAAGCGTCAACGATAAGATCGCTCAAAGTGGCGATTTTCTCTTCAAAACGGTTACCGGTTGCCCGGAGGGATTGAGTGGTCGAGCCTGACCCGTTCATTCTGAAGACCATGGCACCTGACCGCATGACGTGTTGCTTGATGGACGCGACCTCAAACGCCAATGGCGGTTTGTTAGTTGACGATTGTTGAGAGCGAGACGGGACCGCCTGAACTAAACCTGCGGCGATCAATAAGGCACTGCAAAATAAGGCCATTTCGAACATTATCAGTCGCTTCATAGTTGCCCTCAGGAGTTCAGGAAATGCTGCGCAAATTCTTTGCGAAGTCGCCGTGGAGGTCAACAAAATAACCCCTGCATTCGGAGGGAAGATTCGGTTGTCAACGTAAGCCAACTAGGTCCGGCCCACGAGTCTCGAGACCGAACGTGTCACTCAGTTGGCGTGTCGTCAATACGGAAATGTGATTTCAAGGACCCGAAGTTGGAAGCGCGGATGTTGCGAGCAGTGCTTTCCAATGCGCCGTTCCGATCACCAAAGTTGGCGTTCTATTCTTTTGGCGTCGCGTGTGCACATATCGATTCTTTGCTAACAGGTTCCGCAGTCGAAGCGGTGCGGTGACCATATAGATAGGCTATATCCGGCTTTCCGCAAAGCGATTTCATGCGGAATGAGCGATTTGATTGGGGTTGCACGTAGATTCATAGGGTGCGAAGACCGCTGGGAATCTGCGCAGGGATATCGAGATCGCCGACGGTGAGGAAAATGAGGTCTGTGAAGCTGTCCAAGGTTCGGAATCCCGAGGCCCGGTTTTTGACGATTTTGATGATTCGATTGATGCCCTCACCAACGGCGTTGGTGAGGGGACGCTTGACGAAAGCCAGGATGTTGTCGCGGTGTAGCGTGAGCGTTTTGACGAACGTGCGTAGGCTAGGAATCCGACTCTTGAGGGCCGAGGTCATCCAGAGCTTGAGGAAGTTCTCAGCCGATCCGACATAGCTGTAGTTCCAAATGTGCTCGAACTCGTCCTTGAGCACCCATGCGCGGTGGATGCGCCGGTTGGAGTTGCGGAGCTTATTGAGCATGCGCGTCTGGCCCTTGCTCCGATTGCGCGAGTGCATGCCCAGCAGCCAGCGAAGTCCTTTGATCGCCTTACGTTCCTCGCCTTCCAGCGAGCGCCATTCCTCCTTACGGACAGCATCAACGGCTTCGTTGAGAGCCTTGACGACGTGGAATCGATCGATCACCAGCGTCGCGTTCGGGCAGTGGTGCTTGATGGCCTCGGTGTAGGCCAAGCTCATGTCGCAGCTGGCCCAGGTAATCCGCTTGCGCTGATACTCGGAAAGGTGTTTGGTGAAAAACTCGTCGATGGTGGCTCGACCCTTACCTCTGCCGACCCACACCACGCAGGAGCGATCTAGGTCATAGACGATCGTCGCGTATTTTCTGCCCTTGCAGTAGGAGATTTCGTCGACGCCCAAAGTGACCAGCCCTCGAATCTTGTGGCCGCTTCGGACGCGGTTGATGACCCGGTGAAGAATGTCGGAGACCGTGGAACTGGGCATCTTGAGGATTTCCGAGGCCGCCTTCTGGGTCATGATCTGGCTCAGTGCACAAACGCGGAACTCGAGTCGGCTGCTGACGCGCGCCTGCACGGCGGCCCACGGAATCTCTTCCTGGATACGACCGTGGGTACGACAAGCGATCTGCTTGGGAGCATAATGCAGGATGACCTGAAGCCCGAAGACCGCGATATCGGTCCAGGTGCGCTCGTCTGTGGCCGGTCGGACAATCCACCCGCGCTGCCCGCACTCCGGGCACAGACAGCCGTTCTTGTAGGGCTTCACTCCAAGATGAAGCTCCTTGCCGTGATTCTTGAACACAAACCACTTGATTTTCAGTTCCTTCAGGTGCAATAGCTTGCTCAGCAGCCTCGTGTTGCTCATGGGTCTCCCTCTTTCCGTTGTTGATGGCGATCAACTGGGAATGGAGACCCATGTCTTCATTCCAGATCAAGCGAATAAGCGGACAGCAAAAACTGTGGCTACCCGAGGCTGGTCTGCTCACGCCTGATCTTGTGGGGGAACCGTCTTCGTGTCTGAAAGAAAGCAAAGCAAGGGGGGCTTGCGGAAACTGCCGCAGCCGAGGAAATCGATCAAGGTAGCCTTCGGCAACATTCTTCTTGATGATTTCCACCGCTGCTTGGAAAACCCTGCTGGGTTTTCCACAGTTATTATGGTCAGCTGACCATAATAACTGGTATGTGCAGCGGGATGTTATGTGCACAAAGTAATCCGCTTCCCATTAGGCGCACGTTCCAATTGGGCTGCAACTGGCGCAAATAGCCGATCACGCCTATAACCTCCTTTTAACTTGCTAGACCTCATGGTGGGGTCTGGCTGTTGTCTGAATGTCTGAAATGGAGGTTTCCAATGTCCGAATCAGAAGCTGGCAAACCAGCGCTCTACGATGATTTCGTTCCTGCTTTCCTCGATTTCGTCCGTCACCATCGCGGGCGTCGCACGACGCACCAGATCGAGAATGGCTTGGATAAGTTTTTTAGGTGGTTGGCCCGCAATGGTGTTACGGATCTGCAATCGCTCACCGCGCTGCACATCCGGGATTTCGTGCCCTCTCTGGAAAGCTATCGACCTGCCACGATCGCCGTCCACGCATCAACGTTACGAAGCTTCCTGACGTATCTGCACTTTAAAGGAATCCTGGCGACGGATTTGTCACACGCCGTGGAACGTCCCCGGCTCTATCGTTGGAGCCAACCACCGCAGGTTTTGGACTCCGAGACGGTCGAGCACTTACTCCGATCGGTGGACCGATCCACGGCTGTGGGAAAACGTGACTATGCGATTCTGCTGTTAGCCGCCCGTTACGGTTTACGAGCTGCGGATATCCGTAAGCTTCGCTTTGAGAGTATCGGCTGGCGTGACGATCGAATTGTCCTGTTACAGTCGAAGACGCAACGGCAACTTGAGCTTCCTCTGCTGGCCGATGTCGCAGCCGCGCTTGTGGACTATATTCGTCAAGGACGGCCAGCGTGTGTGGCACGAGAGATCTTCGTTCGTCACGTCCCTCCCATCGAAGCGTTTAGTCCGCGTAATAATCTGTTTTTCGCCCTCAAACGAGCTCTGAAGGCTGGGCATGTGGATCTGCCCCGTCACCGCGGCCTGCAACTGCTGAGGCATTCCGTGGCGACCCAGATGCTCACCAACGGTGTCGCATTGGACACGATCTCCGATGTGCTGGGACATGGTTCGGTGGAAACGACTCGGCGGTATTATGTGCAGACAGTAGTTATGTGCAGTGGGATGCCTAACTCTGTGATAGCACGGCCGCTTCGGTTAGGAGGACTGAGCATAATATCTGGATCGCTGTAGGCGGACCCCGGTTGGGACCTGTCATTTGTGTCCTCGAAGAGAGTTACAGAGAACGGAGCCAATCCAGGAGGTTCTTGTCCTGTTGCCAAGATGGAATCGGTTGAACCGGCGAAGAGTCGCTGGTTTTCTCCAACGCCTTTCGTTTCATTTCCAGATTTGCTCTCGCGTAGATCTGAGTCGTTTTGACATCCACGTGGCCCAGGAAGTCCCGGATCATCTCAAGCGAGACACCACTCTGTAACAGGTGCATTCCCTTTGTGTGCCGAAGAGTGTGCGGACTCGTGCGATTCAGACTCGGGCGCCTGGCTCGTGCCTTCCCGACATGTTTTTGAAGGATGTAGCGGATTCCCGAACGGGAGAGTCGTTGGTCGCGTACGTTCCGAAAAACAGGCCGGTCAAACTGTTCGTGGCCATCCAGATGGTTTTCGTGCATATGATCGCGCAGGAGCTGGACCGTTGGCTCCATCAAAGGTACAGCACGCATCTTGCGTCCCTTTCCCATAAGGCGCAGTTGTGCGGGTGGATCCAATCGTACGTCTCCCACTGAAAGATCGACCAACTCCTGAACTCGCGCTCCGGTGTCGTAGAGGATACTCAGCAAAACCGCATCTCTTCGGCCGTCTCGCTTTCTCAGGTCTGGCTGCGCCAGAATCTCAGCCAAGTCGTCTTTGGAGAGATACCCGACCGTCGGACGAGCGTGTCGCCGCTGGGGAATGGCGAGGATTTTTTGGCACTGAAGCATACGCTCCGGCTCCTCCGACTGAACATATCGGAAGAATGCGTGCAGGGCTGCAAGACGATGGTTTCGTGTGGTAGGCGCGGACTGTTTTTCTTTTTCCAAGTAATCCAAAAACGCTTCCACCAAAGAAACATCGATCTGTTCGATGCGCAGTCTCTCCGGAGCGATTCCCTGGATGTCGCGGCAGAATCGCAGAAGGAGAGTGAACACGTCGCGGTATGCCCTGATCGTATTGGGACTGAGATTCCGCTGCGCGGCCAGATAATGGGTCAAAAACCTCGTGACGTGAATGGAAAAATCGGTTGGTTTCATCGCCCGACCCTCCGCGGAATGACGTCACCAAAGACCGCTTCCGCTCGAGCCGTGATCTCCGGAAACAGCTCCGCTGTCAGATGAAGATACCGCTGTGTTCCCAAAAGGTTCTGATGGCCCAGGTAAGTGGCCAGAAGAGGAAGTTTGGCGTCGAGATCCTCACCGTTTCGATACCAGCGTCGTAAGGTGTGGACGGCGAATAAATGCCGATAATCGTGAATCCTGGGTCCCTTACCTCGCCCCGCGTGAGGAATCCCACACTGCAGCAGCAGTTTACGGAAAAGTGTGTAAACGGTGCGTAAAGCGAAAGGCCCTCCGCTGGGCCCCGGGAAGAAGATCGCATCGGAAGGCCGGTTTTCGAAATGGCCGGCATACTTGCGCAACCGGTTCACCAAGGACAAGGCGGGAGGAACCAACCGATCTTTGCGGAACTTTCCTTGGCGAACCGTGATGATGCCTTGATTGAGATCGACGTCTTGAATACGTAGTTTCAGCACTTCTCGGACACGAAACCCGCATCCATATAGGAGCCGGAAAACTTCCGGCATAACGAAGTGCCGCAAAGGTGAACGCGCCGTAGGCTCCAGTGCATCCACGGCATGAAAGAACTTTCGAAGCTCTTCGTCGGTCAGCATTCTGGGGACAAAAATCGATGGATTGCGAGCAGCCAATGTGGAATCGGGCACGTACGCCGGATAGCCAAGCCGTAACAAGAACTTGGAGAAGTGGCGAACGACAGTGACACGGTGCTGCTGAGTGCTTGCACTTTCGTGCGCTTTCTTGGCTATCCATGTTCGGGCGACAGCTCGCGGTAGTTCGTACGTCGCTAATGCTTCCTCAACCAGGAAATCGTCGAGACGCCGCAAGATTCGAGTCGGCTCATGATAGGCATAGCCACAGGCGTGCTTTTCCTGAAGAAACTTATCCATGAATGGAGCCAGAACGCTCTGGAAGCCGGCGTTGGATGCATCATTCGGCATGATTCACCTCCTCCGGATCCAACGCCACGCTCCGCAAGGCTTCCACATCCGCCTTCGCGTAGATCCGTGTCGATTCCAAACTGGTATGCCCCAAGATCTCCGCAATGGTTGTAAACGGTGTCCCCTTCTCCAGCAGCCGAGTCGCTAGAGTGTGGCGTAGCGAATGCATGCCCCGCTTTTGTGGAGTCCGAAACCGGATCCCAGCCAGCTGACGCCAATACGTGACAATGTGGTGCAGGTTGCTGTTTTCCATGAAAGGGTTAAAAGGAGGATTCACTTTGAGGAAGACTTCTCGGTGCGCTGTTTGGGGACGCCCCGACTTCACGTAGTCGATCACAGCCTCACCCACTTCGACGGTCAGAGGCAGAATCAATGGCATGCCCGTTTTCGCTTGCGTGACTTCTATTGTCGAATCCTCCCAATGAAGCTGGTCGAGTTTCAGTGTGCGAATATCCCCGGCTCGCAATCCCAACCGGCACGCCAATAGGAGAATGGCGTAATCGCGTTTACCTTTCGCAGAACTGCGATCGACGCCGTCCAAAAGCCTGACGAGGAGTTCCTGATCCCAAACCGACGGGATCGTTGCATCCCTGGAAACACAGATCTTCGGCAGCTCCCCGCTGAGATCCTTCTGCAGCATCCCACGCATCGTCAGAAACCGGAGAAAAGAGCGGATATCCGAGACGATTCGCGCGACGGTCTTCGGCTGCAAGTGATCCCGGTAAGAAACGAACTCGGACAGATCCACCGCCTGAATTTGGTCCAGGGCCCGCGCTTTCCTGGAATGGAGAAAATCCAAAAAGATGGTGAGTTCTGTCCTACGCCCATCAAGGGTCGCGGGCCGAAGGTGCAGGCGATCCTTACAGTACTGTTCGTAATCACGAAGTGTATTCTGCATGGCCGACACGAGATGGATCGCCTCCACCTCCGTGAATGCTCGCTCGATGCGGCCGTCCTCAGCGAAATCGGCGAGCACCTTAACGCCGAACACCATATGCCGTCGCCAGCCTTCGCCGGGCTTGTCTACCTGCTCGCCTCCACTGACGCGATACTCCTCTAGAAACCGCGCCGCCAAATCTCCTGAAAACTGATCGCCCAGTTGCTTGCGCTCGGAGAACTTGATGAGGTTCTCCCAAATTGCTCGATATCGATTCCGTGATCTCCTGCTGTAACCCAGCCGCTCGATCTCGCCTAACGCGTCAGTAACAAGTCCCTCCAGTGGCAAGTTCAACGGGATTGAAAAATCGGTGTACTCCATGACAGACCTCCTCTGAAAAGCGGCGGCCCCCATGGCCGCCGAGGAGGTACATCATGAAATCTTATGTGCTGTGATCCAAGGGGAATGATCGGACTGGCAAGCACTTACAGAATCGACTCTACATAACGTTCCGCTGCACATAATAAATGAAATGTGCTGCAGCACATTTGATTTACACCCAAGTCGATCTGGCCGGCTTGCGCGGCGTCGCTCTGCTGGAAACGGAGGTGCGAAAATGAGCGGATTCACCAGTTCGCTGGGCTCCCAGATCGAGCGTTTCCTAGCGCACAAACGCGCTCTGGGTTTGACCTATCATCGGGAAGAAGCTTTTCTCCGCGAGTTCGACCGCTTCGCTCTGCGCGAGCCGGGAGAAGGAATACTCACTGAAAAGCTTGTACGGGCGTATCTTTCCGACTTCGGCCAACCCGCCCGCCCAAATCGTCTGATACTGATCCGCCAACTGGCTCGTTTTCTGATCTTCGAGCAGCCACACACATTCGTCCCATCGACTCGATTCCTCGGAATTCACCGGCGAAGTCCCGTCATCCGGGTGCTGTCGCGCGAGGAAGCCAGCCGATTCTTGGATGCGTGCGATCACCTGCCATCCACTTCGTCTTTTGCGCGACGCGTGGTTCACGGCGCTACGCTCCGGCTACTGTTACTGACCGGACTACGCTGTGGAGAGGCGCTGGGCCTCAGGAACCAAGATGTCGATCTGAATCAGAGCACGCTCACGGTGCGGGGCAAGTACGGCAAGACACGCGTCGTACCTTTCGCTGCCGATCTGACCAAGCGGCTGCAGGATTATCGAAGGGGCCTGACAGGTCCGATGAAATCCAACCGGCCCAATGATGCGTTCTTTCCCTGCCCCCGATGGACATCGGCCCACACCACAAAAGCTTGTACCAGTCTTTTCGCTGCGTACTCCGCATCGCCGGTATTGAGCATCGTGGCCGGGGAAAGGGACCACGGCTTCATGAGCTTCGTCATAGCTTCGCTGTCTTGCGGCTCCTGAGTTGGTACGAGTCCGATGCGGATCTCGGAGCTAAGCTGCCCCTGCTCGCCACTTACCTCGGACACATCGGAATGACGACGTCTCAGGTTTATCTCCACATGACCCGGGATCTGGTCGGCGAAGTCATCCGTCGTCAGATGAACCGATTTGGCGATCTCATCACGGAGGTGGCGCCATGATTGAGCCACGCATCCGTCTAGCTGAACTCGTGACGACCTTTTTCACGCGCCATCTGGCAGCCGAGCTCAATGCCAGTCCGCACACCATCATCAGCTACCGGGATACCTTTCGTTTCCTTCTGCGGCATCTAGCAGAGTCCACGCGGCGGAAGGTATCGCAGCTGACCTTTGACGACTTCACTCCAGAAGCGATCCTCGCGTTCCTCGACAACCTGGAGCGGCAACGCCGTAACTGCACCGCGACCCGCAATGCAAGGCTGGCGGCAATCCGTTCGTTTTTCTCCTATGTCGTCGATCGGGATCCAGCAGCCGCTGTGCTCGCACAGCGAGTGCTGTCTATTCCGTTCAAGAAGGCGCCCGGACGCATCGTTGGTTATCTCAACGAGCAAGAGCTACGAGCGATCCTTTGCGGCCCCGACCGAGCCACTCCGCGTGGTCGTCGCGACTATCTTCTGTTAGCGCTTCTTTACGACACCGGCGCTCGCGTTCAGGAACTCGTCAACCTTTGCCCGTCCGACTTTCGACTCGACCGATTGCCACTGGTCCGCATCTTCGGGAAGGGTCGTAAGGAGCGGATTGTCCCTCTGATGCCTGCAACTGCCAAGCTCATCCGCAATTACCTGGAGGAAACCAACCGGCTAGATGGGGACACCACCCCTCTTTTGCACAACTATCGGGGAAACAAGATGAACCGATCTGGTGTCCGCTTTCTAATCGACAAATACCGCCAACATGCCGCAGCCCAGACGCCAACTCTGAAAACAAGAACAGTTAGCCCTCACACGTTTCGACACGCCAAAGCCATGCATCTGCTTCAGGCCGGAGTCCATCCCGTCACCATCAAAGACATTTTGGGCCATGCTCACCTGAAGACTCTTGAGGTTTACGTCCAGGCCGACCTGGAGATGAAACGGCATGCTTTATCGTCCGCAAAGTCGCCCATTGAGCTTGGCCCTGCTATCCACCGTACTGAGCCAGATCTGCTCCACTGGCTTGAGCAACTCTAATTTCACTGATGGCCCTTATGTGCGTGACGCTCTCACAAAAACACAATCCTGCGCGGCCTCCGCCGCTCAACTGCACATAACATCCCGCTGCACATACCAGTTACCACAAGCCCGTCGCCGGCGGTGAACTGGAACAGATCCAATTTCTGTTGGGGCATGTCTCAGTCCAAACAACTGAAAAATATCTCGGTTGCAAGCAGCGGCTCCGGGAAGCTGTCAACGACCGAATAGGTATCGAGCCGTCCACATGATTTGGATTGCGAATGATCGGTTTACTGCTGATACTTCGGCTCATATACTTGGTCGGATTGATGGGCAACTGACGTTGACGTTGTGATTCCTGAACCCAGTCGGAGGACGAATTTAATGGCTGCGGGAGACGGTAATCGAGTGTGGTTCCCGGAAATGATCGAGACATTGCGCTCCCAGTGGAACGGAGCAATGCCGTTCCCAGCTTTAATCGAGTTGTGCGACATCCTCGACGGAATGTTGCAACGGCGCCGGCCCGGCGGTCCAGGTCCATTCTTGCCTCCAGGTTCTCGCTGTCCAAAATGCGGGAGAATCGTGGGTTCTGAACGT
>Ga0207099_1015_pt1 | contig 39146 bp, 31 predicted proteins | sample Alteio_BWMinHeat_85_FD_153521 | JGI IMG/M metagenome (GOLD analysis project Ga0207099, IMG submission 153521) | Enriched cells from forest soil in Barre Woods Harvard Forest LTER site, Petersham, Massachusetts, United States -... | ecosystem: Environmental > Terrestrial > Soil > Temperate forest >... | reverse complement strand
CGCACATCGCGACGCTAAGCACGTCGCTCCGGATGATTCGTGAAGCCAAACACCCCAACGTGCGCCCAATGCTGGACTTTTTTCATTTTTGGTCGGGTCTGAGCAAATTCGAAGATCTCGACCTGATCCAGCCCGGCGAGATCGCCCACGTTCACTTCCAGGACATCCTCGATACGCCACGCGAAATTATCGACAACAACGGAAGAGTCATTCCCGGGGACGGAAAAGCCCCCATCGTTTCAATACTGAAGAAACTTGCCGAAAAACAGTATCGCGGAGCGCTATCCGTCGAATTGTTCCTGATGGAACTAACCCAGGGAGATCCTTTTGATGTCGCATCCCGCATCAAACAAAAATGTGAAGTGGTGATGCGCCAGGCCGGAGTCCTTTAGGTATCTTTTTGTATGGCACGATTAAAGGTGGTAAGCACCACACATCCAACATTGAGCGCACATCACATTTTGAAAACCGGGAGGTTACAACAATGAAAGGTTTACTACTGCTTGCAACCCTGCTGACGACCGCTGTTCTGTTCGGAGCTGCCGGGCCCACGCCGGCCACCTATGTGGATCACGACAAAGTCATGAAGGGCGGTTCGCTGGTGACCGATCCTGCTTATACCGTGACCGTGAATAGCAGAAACATGGCTGGCCAGGTTGAAGTACACGAAAAAGAAACCGACATCTTCTATGTGATGGAAGGTGAGGCGACGTTCGTGACCGGCGGAACCATGATTGGCGGGAAAGTCAGCCGGGCGGGTCAGATGCTGGGGACGGATATTCAGGGAGGCGAAACGCATCACTTGACGAAAGGTGACGTGGTCGTGATTCCCGCCGGAACGCCCCACTGGTTCAAACAGGTTCCGCAGGCGGTCAAATACTTCACCGTGAAGTCGATTAAACCGTAGGAAAAGGGCAGAACGCTCGGAATGCCTGGCAGCCCGTGGCAGAAGCGCTGATGCCGAAGCTCACGCACGAGGGAGGGAAAGCCACAAAGCACAAGAGGCACGAAAGGTTTCCTGCTTTCTTGTGCTTTTTGTGCCTCTTGTGGCTATTTCCTTCGCTTCGATTCGCCGCGATGTCTTACTTTCGGGGCTAGCTTATTCATTTTGTTCGATTTGCTGCCGGCAGCTTCATTAACTGAAGCCGTTGGCCGGAAATCAAAACCCCTGTCCGCACCGTCCGCCACGGTCCAATTCTTGACAAATGTCTAAAGTGAGAGAAAATGGCTGGAGTCTGCCTCGATTTCGGAGTGACTCTGAGGTAGACTGAATTCTTGACGGGTGAGTCGGGCCGGAATGCCTTTCGAAATCTCACCAGGATGGGGAGCGCTGATGACTCACGATAAGGGACCAAATGGGTCCTCGCCACAGGGCGATAGCGAACTGGGCCAGAAACTTTCATCAATCCGTCTTCGAACGGGCCTGACTCAAAGCGAGATTGCAGGAAAAGTCGCCGTCAGCCGGCAACACATTTCGAATATCGAAATAGGAGTTACGAGCCCGACAGTGCGCGTATTGCAAAACTATCTGCAGACCTGCGGTACGGACCTGGCGGGTTTTTTTTACGGGCCTCTTCCAATCAATCAAACACGCCAACAGCGGGAATACCACAGCAAGCTTCAGGTCCTGCTGGAAAACGAAACGACATCCCCAGTCGTCACAAAGGTCCTCGATTCCTTCATGACGTCAATTCAGGCGTCGCTGACAGCTGTCGTACAGCCAATCCGTGTACAGGCGCAGCGCGCGAGAGCACGACATAAGAAGGAAGCAGGGAGCCGCAAGCAGACCTCTTAGAAATCCGTTGATCCCTTGTTGTCCCCAAGATAGTTTATCTTCTAGTGCTTCGGGTGACCTTTTGGTGAGCATTGCAACTCAACAATGCGGCCGGTGCACCATAGTTGCGCGGGAGCAGGTGACAAATCACGTGTTTTGAGGACGGTGAATTATGTCTGGAGAGACCGAACAACTGAAACGGAAGCTGGAGGAAATGCTGAAGTCCAATGACACCGAATGGGTTAACGCGGTGACAGTGACTCTGAATGCAATGTATAGGCAATTTGGGCTGGAGCAACAAGCGGCAAGATTATTCTTCTCGGTAGTCGCGGGATACCCCAACCTCAGGCGGGCCTCTTCGACAACCGGCGCTCCCAGAAGCGGAAAGAATTTTGTGTAAATGGTCGCCCGTTGGTTTTCAGTTCCGTTGTTGTTGATATAACCGTTGCCGGGCCGGTGGTAGCTGTGGGAAACCCAGCAGGGTTTTCCAAGCAACTGTGAAAATCATCCATAAAATATTGCCGAAGGCGACCTTGATCGATTTTCTCAGTTGCGGCAGACTCCACGGGCCTCCCCGTTCTTTCTTTTTTGGTCCTTTTTCTTTCTTGGCCTCCGTCCAAAGTTTGTGGAAAAAATATCGCATTCAGGATCGCGACGGGTCCGAACGCGGGAAACCGGCTATCCACACCGGATCGACGGCGACAGCCAGGGGAGGCCATGTCGAGTCCGCGCTGCGCTGCCGTTTCCGGATTTAACTTGCATGGTAATGTGAATATCGGCGGACGCGACAGAGAACGGCTTGAACGGCTGTTGAGGTTATGCCGCCCGTCCCGCTGTCGCACTGGAACGGTTATCCAAGCTGCCGGACGGCCGGTTGCTCTACTGCTTGAAACGCATGTGGAGCGTGCGATACAAAACGATCGATGCATAAATCGTGATCAACTTCGACAAGGAGATCCTTCACAACTTCGAAGCGGCGGCCAGTCGTGAATGGCTGGAAACCAACGGCATCGGCGGATTTGCCTGCACCACTGTCATCGGGTTGAACACCAGGCGGTACCATGCCCTCCTTACCGCAGCCATGCATCCGCCTACTGGAAGAGTCGTGCTTCTTTCGAAAATCGAAGAAACTGTGATCATTGATGGGCAACGCTTCGATCTCTCGACAAACCAGTTCTCAGGGGCTGTCCATCCGCGGGGTTTTGAAAACATTGAACGGTTTCGGTTGGACCCATTTCCAATATTCACATTTGCGATAGGTTGCGTCCAAATCGAGAAACTGCTGTTCATGGTTCACGGAAAAAACACGACTGTGACTGAATATCGCCTGAGCGAGTTCGGAACCCGGTCCATTCAGCTCGAATTGCGCCCTCTGATCGCCTTCCGTAACTATCACGCCTTAACACATGAAAACGGAAGCCTCGACCGGACAGTCCACATCCACCATGAGAAACTCACTTCGGTGCGTCCCTATCCAGACCACCCCGGTCTTTTTTTCGCGCATGACGCCGGCGAAGTGAATTCACAGGGCTACTGGTATAAGAATTTCGAGTACAGCCTTGAACGCGAGCGTGGGCTGGACGCAGTTGAGGATCTATTCAACCCAATGACGATGACTTTCGATATCGGTGTTCGAGGAACCGCCACCGTCATTGCTTCGACGGAAATTCCGGATGTTGCCATGGCCGGCGCGCTTCGCCGTGAGGAGCATGATCGTCGAGTTCAAATTGTTTCGGATTCGGCAGGGGAAGACGACCTCGTTCGCACCTTGACCGCCGCGGCTGATCAGTACATCGTGAGCCGCGGCGATCAGAAGACGGTCATCGCAGGTTATCCGTGGTTCACAGATTGGGGCCGCGACACGATGATCGCATTACCGGGGCTGACTTGCGTGACAGGCCGTTATGAAATCGCTCGAAGCATTCTTCGCGAGTTTGCGCTGCATGTAGACCGCGGTATGTTGCCCAACCGCTTTCCCGATACGGGGGAACCTCCCGAATACAACACGATCGACGCGACGTTGTGGTATTTCGAAGCCGTCCGGTCACTACTGCAGTATTCAGCCGACTATCCATTCGTCGGCACTCATCTTTATCCTGTCTTGTCGGACATCATCGAGTGGCACATCCGCGGTACTCGCTACGGCATCAAGATGGACGCGGATGCACTGATTGCATCAAGTGATCCCGATGTCCAGTTGACATGGATGGATGCCAAAATCGGTGACTGGGTCGTTACGCCACGGACCGGCAAGGCGGTGGAGATTCAGGCGCTCTGGTACAACGCACTACGCACCATGGAAGATATCGCCGGAAAGATTGGAATTCCGGGCGACGCTGAGAAGTATTCCCACCTCGCCGATCTTACGCACCGCAGCTTCAATGGGCTTTTCTGGAACAAAGAAGACGCATGTCTTTACGACAATGTTCTCGATGAGAAGAAGGACTGGGCCATGCGGCCGAATCAAATTCTTGCGGTGAGTCTGAGGCATTCCATGCTGAACCGGGAGCGCGCGACGGCCGTCGTCAAGGCCGTTGAACGAGACCTGTTTACACCTTACGGTCTTCGGAGTCTGTCACCAACGGACTCTGGATATCGCGGCCGCTACGAAGGCGACTCGTTCACGAGAGACAGTTCGTATCATCAGGGACCTGTCTGGGCATGGATGCTCGGACCGTTCATCGACGCATATTTCAAGGCCTACGGGAACGGAAAGCAGACCAGGGATCATGTTCAGAAGGGGCTGCGAGTTATTTCTGCTCATCTGAGTGAAGCAGGTCTTGGTCACGTTTCAGAGATTTTCGACGGAGATTGGCCACACCACCCTCGTGGATGTTTCGCCCAGGCCTGGAGCGTTGCGGAGATTTTGCGCGCTATTGTAGAAAACGGGTTGGCGCGGAGACCGTGAAAGCGGCAAAGAGAGCTGACGCTCCTACATCAACGAAGCTGCCTTGGCTGCGCCGTAAAGAGCCGTATTTGGATTTTGTATGATGCGAACTGGAATCTTTTCCAGCAGCGGTGAGAGCCGGCTCTTGTCTGTGAAAGCTTGCATAAATCCGCCGCTTCGGAGCTTTTCGCTGATTTTCGGCGCGATGCCGCCGCCGACGTAAATACCAGCAACAGCCATTGCTTTCAGTGCCAAGTTCCCGGCTTCCGCTCCATAAATGGAAACGAACATCTCGAGAGCCCGGACGCACAGCTCACTTTTTCCGGCTAATCCTGCTTCAGAAACAACTGCACTCGGATCGGATTGCTTCAACAAGTCGCTGAGCCATTGTTCTTCCTTTGCGTAACCGGAGTCCCGTAAGAAGCTATATATGTTGAACAACCCCGGCCCGGAAAGAACCCGCTCATAACTCACATGCCCGAAGCGGTTGATCAAATACTTCAGCAACTCGATCTCGCTTTCGTTTCGGGGCGCAAAGTCCGCGTGCCCGCCTTCGGAAGCAACGGGGCTGTGCCTGTCCCCGGCCCAATGCAGAATTGCTTCGCCCAGGCCCGTCCCGGCGGCAATGATTGCAGCATTGCCGTAAGGTGGTGAAGCGCCTTCATTCAGAGTTAGCAATTCATCCGGCCTCAACAGGGAAACACCGTGACCGGTTGCTTCCAAATCATTGATCAATTTGACGGCATTCATGCCGAGCGTCATTCGGAGTCCCTGGGTTGTAATAGTCCAGGGCAGGTTTGGCGTATGACTGGATCCGTCGACGATAGGACCGGCGATACCGAAACAGGCGCGGGTGATTTGTCCGCCGGCCCCGGCGGTTGAAAGAAAACTACCGACGACGTCTTCAAGTCCTCCGTAATCTCTGCTATGGAAAGTATGTTCGGCCGCAGGACTTCGCAGGTTCTCCTCATGAACCAGGGCCAGGGCGCACTTTGTTCCGCCAATATCGCCAGCCAAAATCATGGTGTGATCCGGACTTTGCCTTGGAAGTCCGCTGGAGTCTAGTTGAAAAACCAACGAGTTGCAAACCACGCCTGCCGGGTGTTTCCACGGGATACCGGTCATCTTTGCCCATTACAAATGGATCGGTGCATGGTAAATTCGCTGCGCTATGGCTGGCAATCGACGAGACACGAGCGGAAAGCAAATCCTGATACTTGGCGCGGGCTTTGGCGGAGCTTATACGGCCCGGTATCTCGGCAAAATGCTGCGCCCCGGCGAAAGCGCTATCTCCATAGTAAATAGCGAAAATTATTGGGTTTATCAGCCGCTGCTCCCTGAAGTGGTTTCAGGAAACATTGGCTTGACGGACACAGTATCCCCCATTCGGCGCCTGTGTCCGCGCGCCGGGCTGGTGATGCGGGACGTTGAAGAAATCGATCTCAAGAACCAGCTGGTAACGCTCAGTCCCGGCTTCCGTCCGAAGCGTGTTCAAGTCCATTACGACCGGCTCGTCATTGGCCTCGGAAATATCACGAAGTTTCTGGGAATGCCTGGCCTTCAGGAACACGCCCTGCCGTTCCGAACGCTGGCCGATGCGCTGAAGTTACGCAACCATGTGATCCACGCTCTGGAAGAGGCGGACTTCGAGTCGGATCTGGAACTCCGGAAAAAGCTGCTGACTTTCGTGGTCGGGGGAGGAGGGTTTTCCGGGGTTGAGGTCATAGCGGAACTGAACGACTTCGTTCGGGCTGTCGCCCGGAATTATCCGGGAATTCCCAACGAGGAAATTCGTTGTGTTTTGGTCCATTCCGGACCGCGAGTTTTGCCCGAGATGGTCGAAGGCCTGGCACTCTTCGCAGAGAAAGTCTTACGGAAACGTGGTGTTGAAATTCGTTTGAACGACCGCCTCGAGGCAGCCACCTCGGAAAAGGCGTTCCTGAAGTCGGGTCTTGAGATTCCGACGAAAACCATCGTTTCCACCGTCCCTGCAACGATTCCTCCGGTTCTGGATGCGCTCAATGTGCCGAAGGAAAGAGGACGCCTGGCGGTCAATGCCCAGCTCGAGCTGAGTGGATACGAGGGACAAGTGTGGGTTGTTGGTGACTGCGGCGCGATCAAGACTGCTGCCGGCAATCCAGTTCCCCCAACCGCTCAACACGCGATCCGGGAAGCTAAAACCGTTGCGCACAACATCACTGCTTCTATCCGCGGAACCGCGCCCAAGACCTTTACGTATGAAGGTCTCGGCAAGCTGGGTTCCCTGGGCCACAACACGGCGGTCGCTGACATTTTTGGCATACATATTTCCGGTTTTTTCGCGTGGTGGCTATGGCGGGCGATTTATCTTGTCAAAATGCCAGGCTGGAATCGGAAAGTTCGTATCGCCACGGATTGGTTCATGAATCTGCTATTTCCGCCGGACCTGGTGCAGTTGCGGGTGGCCGGTTCATCCGGAATTACTCAGCAGCACTTTCAACCGGGCGAAGTTATCTTTGACGAGGGGGATTTTGGCGACAGTGTGTTTGCGATTCAAGAGGGAGAATGCGAAGTCCTGCGTCAGATAGACGGTAGACCTGAGAAAGTTACGGTACTGGGGCCGGCATCGTTTTTTGGCGAAATGGCCGTACTCACGGACTGTTCGCGAAATGCGACAGTCAGAGCCCTTACACCGGTGCGCGTTCTTTCGATGTCAAAGGCGGATTTCAACAAGGTACGCGAAATGGTACCCGCTTTCGCGAAGGTATTTTCGGAACTGGCTTCACGGCGGCGTGAAACGCCCGCCGCCAGCGATGCCAACAATGTACAGACCACGACCGGTCCTTAATTTTCCTGAAATTGTAGCTTGAATCAATGATATCCGGCGGTCATAGAAGGTGTGAATGAATTATGCCCGGAGGGCCGACAGAGTGTAGCCCCGGCCGCGAGGCCGGGGATCTCAAGGCGAAGCGGCGCCAGCCCCGTTAGGGGCGTAAGAGGCATTAGCTGTAAATCTTACGCCCCTGCGGGGCTGGCCTTTCTGACTTAGCTTTCCCCGGCCTGACGGCCGGGGCTACACTCTGTCGGCCCTCCGGGCCTAATTCATTCCCAGTGGCCTTACTCTCCACTCTGTTCCAGCAGTTTTGCGACAAGGGCAGTCCATCCCGTCTGGTGGCTGGCGCCAAGGCCCTGGCCGTTGTCACCATTGAAGTATTCGAAAAACATGATGTAATCGCGCCAGTCTGGATCGGTTTGAAATTTTTCAACGTTGCCAAACACCGCGCGCCTGCCGGCAGGGTTGCGGAGAAACAGCCTGTTCAATCGCCGCGATATTTCAACCGCGACGCCCCAAAGAGACATGAATTGTCCCGACCCGGTGGGGCATTCCACTTTTAATTCGTCGCCATAATAATGATGAAACTTTTGCAGCGACTCAATCAACAGATAGTTCAATGGAAACCATATCGGTCCGCGCCAATTCGAATTCCCGCCAAACAGATAGGTGGTTGATTCGCCTGGCGCATAATCCACCTTGAACTCGCGCCCGTCGACTTGAAGGGTAAATGGATGCTTGTCGTGGAACCTGGACAGCGAACGGACTCCGTACGGCGAGAGGAATTCATTCTCATCGAGGATGTACCGGAGCGCTCGAACCAGTTGCTCGCGGTTCACCATGGCAAGAAGGCGGCGCGTGCCGGCAGCCGATGTCTGACTCAGATCAATGTGATCCCGCACGTGAGGTACATTGCCGATGAACCACTCCATGCGGCGTTTGAATCCCGAAAGCCGGTCAACGATGTCCGGTTCCAGCGATTCGACGCCGAACAGCGGAATCAAACCCACTGCGGAACGCACCTTCAGCATCCGATGCTTTCCGTCCGGCATGCAGAGGGCGTCGTAGAAAAATCCGTCGTCGTCATCCCAGAGCGAGAAGCCCAGCCCCCCGATATCCTTCATCGCATGAGCGATGTGTACGAAGTGTTCGAAGAACTTGCTGGCGAGATCCTGGTAGGTCGGGTTTTGCCGCGCCAGCTCGAGGGCGATGGTGAGCATGTTCAAACAGAACATGCCCATCCACCCTGTTCCATCCGACTGTTCGATGTGGCCGCCGGTTGGCAACGGGGCGGACCGGTCGAAGATGCCAATGTTGTCCAGTCCGAGGAATCCTCCCTGGAAAACGTTTCGCCCTTCCGCGTCCTTGCGATTGACCCACCACGTGAAATTCAGCATGAGTTTCTGAAAGACTCTCTCCAGAAACGCACGATCCGCCACGCCTCGAATGCGCTTTTCGATCTTGTAGACACGCCAGGCCGCCCATGCGTGGACAGGCGGATTCACGTCCCCGAATGCCCACTCATACGCAGGTAACTGCCCGTTCGGATGCATGTACCATTCGCGCAGCATCAGGACGAGTTGTTCTTTCGCAAAGTCCGGATCGACGATGGCCAGTGCGACAGAGTGGAAAGCCAGATCCCAGGCGGCATACCACGGATATTCCCACTTGTCGGGCATCGAAAAAATGTCCGCGTTGTAGAGATGGGACCAGTCCTTGTTTCTCCCTTTCAGACGCTCCGGGGGCGGAGGCGGCTGCTGAGGGTCGCCGTTCAGCCAGGTGCGGGCGTCGAAGTGAAAAAACTGTTTGGACCACAGCAGTCCGGCGAACGCCTGCCGTTGAACATTGTTTCCATCGGCGGATTTGCATTTTCCCAGACGTTGTGTGTAAAAGGTGTTGGCGTCGGTGATTCGTTCCAGGAAGGAAGTCTCGAAGTTCGGACCGAAAGTATCCGCACTCGGCGGCAGGTCACTGAGGCGGAGACGAACGGTTCCGATTTCTCCCGCCGGGATTTCCAGCCGGTAGTGCGGGGCGGCTTTGGTGCCGGTCAAGGCTGGGTTGACGGCACCTGCGATGCCCTCAATGACGAAGTTATGGAACCCGTCCTTAACGTAAGGCGAAGTGTTCGTCAGACCGAATATGCGCTCAAAGTTCGTTTCGTTCTCCGTGAACAGCAGCTCGGGCGAGCCTTCGCATGAGAGCCAGCGCTGGCCGTAATAGTTATGTTCAAGTTGCACCACCCGGGCTGCGTCTATGTCGCTGCCCTGGCGTAAGACCGGACGCTGCGGATCCTGTCCCCAGGACCAGGTGTTGCGAAACCAGACAGTCGGCAAAGTGTGTAATTCGGCTGTCTCCGGCCCGTGATTGAACGCGCTGATCCGAATCAGAATGTCTTCTGGTGTGGTCTTGGCATATTCGACGAAGATGTCGAAGTACCGGTCTTCAGCAAACACGCCGGTATCGATCAACTCATATTCTGGTTGGAACTTCGTCCGCCGCCGGCTCACTTCGATCAATTTCGAGTAGGGAAATGCCCGCTGCGGATACTTGTAGAGGAATTGCATGTAGGAATGCGTCGGTGTGGAATCGAGGTAGTAGTAATACTCTTTGACGTCTTCGCCGTGATTGCTCTCGGTGGGGACGAGGCCAAAAAGCCGCTCTTTGAGAATTGGATCTTTTCCGTTCCAGAACGCGAGGGCAAAGCAGATGAACTGGTGTCTGTCGCTGATACCGCCGATCCCGTCCTCACCCCAGCGGTAGGCGCGGGAACGCGCATGATCGTGAGGAAAATAATCCCACGCGGTGCCGAATGGGCTGTAGTCCTCCCGGACTGTGCCCCACTGTCTCTCGCTCAAATACGGTCCCCAGCGTTTCCAATTCCTGGTGCGCGAGCGTGCTTCTCCGAGCCGCTGGTCTTCAGCGCCAAGATTCTTCTTCAAGTTTCGATGGTTCTCCAATGCCGGCCGTCACGCTTAAGCAGTTCGTCCGCTTCCCGCGGGCCCCATGTTCCACATTCGTAGTTCGGAAAACTGCGCGGCGGCAGAGCCTTCCAAACATCGAGAACGGGGGCGACAACGCTCCAGCCGACTTCGACGGTGTCGGCGCGATGAAACAGGGTGGCGTCATCCTTCATGCAATCGTGCAATAGCGTTTCGTAACCGGTGCTTGGCGTCGTGCCGAAGTAGTCCGCATAACGGAAATCCATGTTCACGCTTCCCATGCGCACCGTCGGGCCGGGTACTTTTGCGCCAAAGCGGAGCTTGATTCCTTCTTCCGGCTGGATCTGAAGAACCAACAGGTTCGGCGTGAGGTGATCCACGGACGTCTTGCGGAAGAGCTGAAAAGGCGGCCTGCGGAACTGAATCGCGATTTCGGTCACGCGCTTCGACATGCGCTTACCGGTTCGGACGTAGAACGGTACGTCGGCCCATCGCCAGTTATCGATCAGGAGTTTCAGAGCGGCATACGTTTCGGTGGCCGAATTCGCAGCCACGTGGGGTTCGGCCTTGTACGCAGGCATAGGATGACTATTCCGGCCTGGGCCGTACTGCCCTCGCACGGCTCGCGTCAAGACATCCTCCGGTTCGATTGGAGTAATCGCGCGCAGTACTTTCGCTTTCTCGTCTCGCACCGCATCGGCGTCGAATGAAATCGGCGGCTCCATGGCAATCAGTGCGATCAATTGAAAGATATGGTTCGGGATCATGTCGCGGAGAGCGCCCGCCTCCTCATAATAGAGGCCTCGCTGTTCGACACCAACGGTTTCAGCCACTGTGATCTGGACGTGATCGATATAACGGCGGTTCCAGATCGGCTCAAAGATGCTGTTCCCGAAACGAAACACCATGATGTTCTGGACCGTTTCCTTGCCCAGGTAATGATCGATGCGATAGATCTGACGCTCGTCCAGCGTCTTTGCGATTTCGCGGTTTAGAGCCCGGGCCGAGTCGAGATCGCGGCCGAATGGTTTTTCGATGATGACTCGCCGCCACTGCCCGTTCTCCTCAGCAATCAGGCGGGCGTCCCCCAGTTGACGCACGATTTCAGAAAAGAAGGTTGGGTTGGTCGCCAGGTAGTAAAGGTAGTTGCCTGCTGTGCCATGTTCCTTGTTGACCCTGGCGAGAACGGCGCCCAACTCCTGATAGGCCACAGGATCGTCAAAGGTGCCGGTGACGTAATACAGCCTCCGAATAAGCCAATCCACAAGCGGCTGATCAACAGGTTCGGACAAGAAGGTGGCGAAATCGTCTTTTAACTTTTCTCGAAACGACTCGGTCGTCATTTCGTTCCGCGCGATGCCTACAACAGCGAATTCCTTTGGCAGCAATTGTGCTTTCGCCAGATTGTAAAGTGCGGGCACGAGCTTCCGTTTTGTCAGATCCCCGGCCGCGCCAAAAATGACCATCAGGCACGGGCCTGCAGGTTCTCTGAAGGGCTCAGGAAATTCAATAAACGCTTCCTTTATTGCAGCCATAAATACTCCCTCGTACTAAATTCCGAAACTGTAGCGGCGGTTTATGACCGCCGACGATCTCAATGTGAATGAATTAGGCCCGGAGGGCCGACAGACCGTAGCCCCGGCCGCGAGGCCGGGGATCTCAGGGCGAAGCGGCGCCAGCCCCGCAGGGGGCGTAAGAGACATAGGCTGAAAATCTTATGCCCATCCGGGGCTCACGTCTCTCATTTACGTTTCCCCGGCCTTACGGCCGGGGCTACATTCTATCGGCCCTCCGGGCCTAATTCATTCACACCTTCGTAGACCGCCGCTACAGTGAGAGGGCTGCTAACCTCCGGATGGCCGCTCCACGTGGCCTCCGAATTTGTTTCTCATCGCCGACAACATCTTTTCAGCAAACGTGTGTTCCTGCCGCGATCGGAAGCGGGTGTAGAGACTTGCCGAGAGCACGTCCACCGGAACAGCCTCCTCAATGGCCGCCATGATAGTCCATCGGCCTTCCCCGGAATCCTCAACCGAGCCGGTATAGTTGGAAAGCGATGGATTCTCCGCAAGGGCCATGGCTGTTAGATCGAGCAACCAGGAACCGACGACGCTGCCTCGCCGCCACGTTTCCGCGATGTCTGCAAGATTGAGGTCGAAGCGGTGTTCTTCAGGAAGGTCCTTGGAGGTTGCATTCCGCAAAATGTCGAACCCTTCAGCGTAAGCCTGCATCAATCCATATTCGATACCGTTATGAACCATCTTTACGAAGTGTCCTGCGCCGGATGGGCCGCAACGCAAATATCCCTCATCGGCCGTGCTCACCATTTTTTCGCGTCCCGGACTGGGAGCGGTGTCACCTCGGCCCGGCGCAAGCGTTTTGAACAAGGGCTCGAGGTAATGGAAGGTGTCGGCTTCACTCCCGATCATCATGCAATAGCCCCGTTTGACGCCCCAGATGCCACCGCTCGTGCCAACGTCCACATAATGAATACCCCTTTGGCGGAGTAGCCTGGAGCGCCTCACGTCATCCTTATAATAGGAATTTCCGCCGTCAATAATAATGTCGCCGGATTCCATACGTTCGGCGAGGGCCATTACGGTTTGCTCGGTCGGTCCACCGGCCGGGACCATGACCCATGCAGCTCTCGGCTTCTTCAGCTTGCCGATGAAATCGTCAAGCGCAGTGGCTCCGGTTGCGCCTTCGCCGGCCATCTCCTTCACCGCATCTTCGCTGACATCGAATACAACACATTCATGCTTTCCAGCCAGGAGACGGCGCACCATGTTTGCTCCCATTTTCCCCAGACCAACCATGCCAAGTTGCATGACACTTGCTCCTTTATATTTCTTCAATTCCTTCAGCGAATCGGCTGCCGCCGCCCCGATTTTGCCATTTATCTCAACTCTCTTTCGTAAGCTGCTCCCGGACAGCAGTGACGACCCTCTCCGGCGTGAATCCAAACTTCTGCTGTAGTTCTTTCAGGGGCGCCGAGGCGCCAAAGGTATTCATCCCGATACTCGTCCCGGAGGCGCCGACGTATCGCCCCCAGCCGAATGTACTGGCCTGTTCGACCGAAACACGGGCTTTGACTTGAGGTGGAAGCACACGATCCCGGTACTCAAGATCCTGTTCCTCAAACAATTCCCAGGAAGGCATACTGACCACTCGAGTCTGGATACCCTCCGCTCGCAGTTTTTCGTATACGGCTACACACAAAGCAACCTCGCTGCCGGTGGCCATCATGATGGCCGCCGGCTTTCCGTCGTCAGCGTCGGCCAGGATGTACCCGCCTCGGGCAAGGCCGCCGGCGGCGCCGTACCGCGTTCGGTCCAGTGTAGGCAGTGCCTGCCGGGACAGAATGAGGGCGGCGGGCTTGTGCCTCAGCATCGTGATCACGCGCCAGGCTTCAACGACCTCATTGGCATCTGCCGGCCGCAGAGTGATGAGCCCCGGAATGGCTCTCAGGGATGCGAGTTGCTCCACAGGCTGATGCGTCGGACCGTCCTCACCGACACCGATCGAGTCGTGAGTGAAAATGTGGATGACGGGAATCTCCATTAACGCGCTCAAGCGAATTGCAGGCCGCGCGTAATCGCTGAAGATCAGAAAACCGGATCCGAACGGCCGCACTTTCGAAAGCGAGAGACCGTTTAAGATGGATGCCATCGCGTGTTCGCGGATCCCAAAATGCAAGTTACGGCCGCTGGAATCCGAGGCTGTGAAATCGCCGGCGCCTTCAAAGGTCAGACGCGTTTTTGTCGAGGGCGTAAGATCTGCCGATCCTCCGATGAGCCACGGCAGATTCTTTGCGACGGCGTTTTGTACTTTGTTCGACGCATCACGGCCGGCAAGGCCTTTGGCGTCTGCGGGGAAGACAGGCAGGTCCCGGTCCCAGCTTTCGGGAAGCTGGCGGTGTTGCATCTTGAAAAGATCTTCCGCAAGCTGAGGAAATTGCTTTTTGTACTCTTCGAATTTTGCCATCCATGCATTACGCAAGTTGCGCCCACGCTTCCCGATGTTCTCTTGAAAGCACTCGTACACGCCGTCAGGGATCAGAAACTTTGCATCTTCAGGCCAGCCATAATTGCGCTTGGTCAGCCGGATCTCCTCTTCGCCGAGAGGTTCGCCATGCGCCGCGCTGCTGTCCTGCTTGTGCGGTGCGCCATAAGCAATGTGACTGTCCACTATGATCAGGGTGGGCCGATCCCTGGTTGCATGGAATGTATTGAAGCCGCGGGCAAGCATTTCCAGGTCGTTGGCGTCACCGACGCGAAGAACATTCCAGCCGTAGCCGATGAAGCGTGTCGCGACATCGTCACTGAAAGCCCAATCGGTATGACCTTCGATGGTGATCTTGTTGTTGTCGTAAATCCAGCAGAGGTTCGAAAGTTTGAGGTGACCGGCGAGCGATGCAGCTTCCTGGCTCACACCCTCCATCATGCATCCGTCGCCGCAGAGCGCGTAGACGTTGTAGTCGATCATCTCGAATCCTGGACGATTGAAGTATCGTCCCATCCAGCGTCCGCCGATCGCCATGCCGGTGCTTGTCGCCACACCTTGACCCAGCGGCCCGGTGGTTGTTTCAACTCCCGATGTCCAGCGGTATTCCGGATGCCCGGGGCACTTGCTGTCGAGCTGGCGGAATCCCTTGATGTCCTCCAATCGAACGGACAATTGTCCCAGGCTCTCGTACTGGGGGTTGACGGCCCTCACGCCTGTGAGGTGCAGGATCGAATACAACAACATGGACGCGTGCCCGATCGAAAGAACGAACCGATCGCGGTTGGGCCAAATGGGATCGCCCGGGTCAAAGCGAAGAAATTCGTTCCACAGCGAATATACGACCGGCGCCATTGCCATCGGAGTTCCCGGGTGGCCCGAATTGGCCTGCTGCACGGCATCCATCGACAACGTGCGAATGGTATTGATGCAAAGCTGGTCGAGTTTGCCGGTTATCATGCGGCTCCTCCGTCGGGATTGTCAAAGTTCGGCGGCATGCTAGCACAGGAGTAGTCGGGAAAACACGAACGGATAGGATGTTTCCGGGTCCGCTGGCTTTGCCTCAAAAGTCCGGGGCGAGCGACCCCCTGCCGCCTACGGCGGCTCTCCCCCTTTGTAAGGGGGAGAATACAATCGTTGGTATTGTTGGCTTTATTGTCCCCCTTACAAAGGGGGACAGCCGCCGTAGGCGGCAGGGGGTCATTCGCGCCGGACTTTTGGGGCAAAGCCAGGTCTGCTATTTCTTCTTCAAAGTGCGAAGATAAGCGACGACGTTGTCGATATCCTCGGGAGTGGTTCCAGTCACCGCTTTCATTTTACCCGCGCCGGCCGTAACAACTTTCTTGAGATCGGCGTCGGACTTCTTCTGGATTTCGTCAGATGAAAGCGGCTTGAATTCGACTTTCAATGCAGTCGCCATTCCGGCGTTACCGTTACCGTCAGCCGCGTGGCATGCCTGGCATTTTTTCGCGTAGACCGCTTTGCCCGCGGCCGCGTCCTGCGCGAAAACAGGACTGCATGTAACAATGACCAGGAGTGCTGAAACCAAAATTGCGAGACTCGTCGTTTTCATAATAAAGCTCCTTTCAAAGACCGGCTCCGAACCTGTATTCGGGAATCTCATGAGCCTGAAGACCCGCCCTGGGCGCTGCGGCTCAACCGCTTTTCCACGGTGTTCATTACATCCTCGCGGGCGCTTCGGACCGCATTTACCATCGCAAGGAAATTCTCTTTTCCCACAACTTCCGCAACAGTTCGCGTCCGCGCGCGAACCGTTGCGTTTCGCGGCGCGTTCGACAGCAGGGCCATCTCGCCGAAATATTCACCTTCGGAAAGCGTCGCAACCACGACTTCGCGGCGGTTCTCCTCGCGAATTACCTCGACCTGACCGGATTTTATGAAATAGGCGCAGTCTGAGCTGTCGCCGAGCCGGAAAATAATTTCGCCGGCCTCGAACTCTTCACTAATGAAAAGGCTGTGGCGACGCGCGTATCTGTACATCAGAACGCCGGCCCCGAGAACAATCGCCAACATGGCCAGCATCGGCGCCAGACTAGCGGCAAGGAACAAACTTCCGCCCGTTGTGCGCACGATGAACTGCAGTCCCAGACACAACGCCGCCAGCACCAGCAATTGGGCAAAAATCAGGAGCCACCGCCCGGCCGGGCCCTCCACCGTTCCTTTGAGTAGCTTATCTCTTCTCAAACTTGGCCTGCTGTCTTGCAAAAATGTGCGCAGGATGTTCGTTGCCGTGACATTCCATGCACTTCATGTCGCCATGAAAAAGGACCTCTTTGAACTCGCCGTGAATGGCGAGCCATTTCTCGGACTCCGCGTGACATTTCAGGCAATCGTCATTCTTGTACGGTTCCCGCATTTTCAGCGGCAGCTTGTAAGTTCTTGTGTAGTACTTGAATGTGTCGATCATGCCGGACATTTTTGCTTCAACCGTTCCGTGCATGCCGTAGGAGGTGTGGCACTGGTAGCACTGATCCGTCGGAATGTATCGATTCTTGTAATGAAGCGCCGCCAGGCTTGCGCTTTGCGTGTTCTTCAGATCATCGACGTAGGGCTGCATTGTCAAATGGCACGACGCACAAAATTCGACATGCTCCGCTCTTTCAAACACCAATACCGTGCCGACCATGCCGGTCACGATCGGAAATACGCCCAGGCCAACTATCAGAATTCCCCAGGAGGCGGGACCCGCAATCCGTCCCCGGTAGCGAATCAGGCTATACAGGATCAAACCAATGCCGATAATGATGAAAATGGTCAGCACGCCGGACGTCAGGCGCTCGACCGGGTCTCGTTGAAACTGCGCGTCTTGCCCGTATGCCGGAATCGCAATCAGCAGTCCCGCCAAAATCGACACCATTCGTGGCCGCATGCGCGTAATCTTCAACGTTCGGCACGATTGGTGTCAAGATGAGTTTCGCAATCGCGTGCGGTCGAACATCGAGGGATCCGATAACGAGTTGCGGCGAAGGTGCTCCTTATAGAGCCGCGGAGCGGCGGAAAGATAGAGCCGCGGAGCGGCGGAAAGATCGTAGCCACGGCTGAAGGCCGTGGTTTATCTGTCCAAGCAAAATGAGCCGCAGAGCGGCGAAAGAATCTTCCGCCGCGCTGCGGCTCATCGCATCACTCAATAATTACCACGGCCTTCAGCCGTGGCTACGATCTTTCCGCCGCTCCGCGGCTCTATAAGGATGCGTTTTGCGCGACAATTGGACCTGCTTCAGTTGCCTTACTGCCTATGCTCAGATTCTTCGTTTCTGTAGCGGCGGTCTATGACCGCCGGATTTATTGTAGATTTAAAGAAAAACCGGCGGTCATAGACCGCCGCTACAGCAAAAGCAGCATTGGCGTTTTGAATCCCCAAGCTATTTTCTGACGGCACCTCTGCTTAAATTGCCGGAGTGACACTCGGCGCAGGTATTCTGGAATGTATGGCAGCTCAAACAAGACCGCTCGTCGAGCATCGCAAGTTGCGCGTGCCCGCCTCCACGGAAAATGGGCAGAGGGACATGGCTCCGAGGGAGTTCATTGTGGCAACGGCTGCAATAGTCAGTGGCGTGACAAGTTGCGCAGGTGGTCCGGTCCATGGCTGCAACCTTGCCGTGGATGTCATCTTTCCAGCGGGCCGTATGCGACGCCGGCATCATGACTTGATGGCACCCGCTACAAAGATCTTTCCCGGTACTTGCCGGCCGGACATTCTGATGGCAAATGTAGCACGTCGCGTCTGAGGCGGCGGCTTCCCGTTCGTGATGTCCCCTGAAGCTCTCGGTGTGAAAATCCGGTTTAATGTTACGGTTGTGACTGGCAGGCGCCAAAAGGCCTTCCGCGGTGTCCGCATGGCACACGCGGCAGTTCGACATCCGAAACTCTGCGGCGATTCTCTTTGAGGTGTCGTGACAGTTGACGCAATCCAGCATCCGGGGAAGAGTCAGGCTCGTCAGGTTAGTGCTCCTGAGAACCGCGCTGTGACATGTTGTGCAATTCATCCCATACGCCGCCTTCACCGCGAAGTGCGCTTTGTGCGAAAAATTGATGTCCACGTACTTGCCGGATACCACTACCGGAGAAATCAGGCGCCGATTTTGCGTGAAATTCGGATTCTCTATTTCCTCGGGTGTGTGGCACCCACGACAGCCGGCGGCGTTCGTTGATGCGCTTAACAGGGGTTTCATCCCCTCCTTGGCGTGGCAGGCGGCGCACTGTGTGTGACCCGGGAATTTAGCGAAAATGCCTTGTTCGTCAAAGTTGTGGCAAAACGTGCAATCGGACCGGAAACCCGTAACGGCATTATTGCGCGCTTTCGTGTCCACATGCGCGGCATGGGAGAATTGGAAAAGGATCGCGCGGGTGTTCTTGTAGCGAGGGAATGGCAGCAGGTCCGATTCACTTGTTGGCGGAAACGTCATGTGGCACTGTGCGCACATTTTAGGTTTGAGGTCCTTTTCAAAGTCATCCGCGTGGCAGGCCTCACACTGCTCGTGACCGGGCCGGTTCAATTCCACCGAGCCTGGCTTCACTGGCGTGTGGCAGAGGCTGCACTCCAATCCGTTGAACTTCTCCGAATGAAATGCGTGAATGAAGAACTCTGAATTACCGCTGTTGCCGGGCGGAGACTGAACCGGCGGTTCTTTCCGCGTCTGAGCGAGCACCGCGGAGACCAGAAGCAGCGCGAGCGTGGCAGCGATTCCGAAAGCCAACTTCCTCTTAAGCCGATGTTGTCCGCTCATGCCGTCAATATCTCCAGGTCAGTCCGATTTGAAGGATGCGGGAGTTCCGGAGATCAGGACTGAATAAGAAGAAGTCATTGTCCAGACTGTAATCGGCGGAGAGTTTGGTGCGCTGGTCCACTCTCCACCAGGCCCCGGCCAACCATCCGCTTTGGTGTTCGCCGCTGATGATGAAGAATCGATCCTGCAGACTGATCCGCCGGTAATAGACGCCGCCATGCAGATTGAAGCGGCCGTCACCGAATGCTCGACGGAGCTCACCGGACACGTCCTGTACCCTGGTTTCGCCGGAATGCGTGACGTCATCGAAGGCCGTGGGATTCAGTGTACTCAGCCGGTCGGAGTTCCGCTGATGATATTCAATAAAGGTCTCGGTCTTCGGCAGCATGAAAAGCTGCGTGTGCAGGCGATAATCGTTGAAGGAAGTATCAAACGGCCCCTGATCCTTGGAGTCGTTCAAGCGCCGGACCCACAGCGAACCGCCCAGGCGAAAGCGCTGGGTCAGACTTCGCCGCGCATCGATGGCGATCTGGCTGTATTGCGACACGGGGCCGAGATACAAGTTCAACGACGCGTTGTAGTTGGCCCGATCTCTGGCATCGTACGTGTAGTCGTAAAAGTAATCCTTGTTCGTGAGCTTTTGGAAATAGGTCACGCCGATGCTGGTTTTTCCATTGAACATCATCTGAGTGCTGAAATCCACCGGTGAACTTCCGTATGCCCTGAAATGGGAGTTCCACAGCCAGTTGCGTGCGAAGGTGTGCCGAAACGTCGCACTATTGCTGCCTCGTATGTACCACAGGCCTTCGTATTCGAAGCTTGTGTCGGGAGTGAACTTCAACTTGATGTTGGCGCCGCCGATGCCCCTCTGATCGGGATTCGAGTAATAAGAGAATCTCCTTCCACCAAATGCAGTGAAGGTGAATCGCGGGCGATCCAGTGTGAAAGCGCCGCCGTCGAACTGGGCCAGTTCGGCGCCATAGACACTCTGCCTCCCCACTTTCAGCGACGTGCCGCGCAGCGCTCGATCTCCCGGTTTCCCGTTGATTTCAACGAACGCATCCAGAAACTCGAAACGCCTGTTGATGCGATACGTTTCGATAAGGTTCTCGGCAGGGGCGCCGCTATTCACATGCGAGAAATCCTGACCGTAGCGCACCGTAAAGTGCGTGCTCACGCGGTCCGAGATCCAGCCGCGCGTTCCGAAATCGGCGATCGTGTAGGCCCTGTCCGCGTTCGGCTGAAACACTTGGGAGTAGGGAAATCCGCTCGGGTTGAAAATGAGCGACGAAGGTGCGTTTATGATTCCGGTAACGGTCGGCCGTCCTGTGAATCGCGTATTGTAGCGCCAGTATTGCGACCGGCTCTCAAAGAAAAAGTGATTGTCGATATCGGCGCCGTGTCCCGGCACTTCGATCTGGGGAGCAGTCAGAGCCGCATCCGGCTGCTCCTGCGCAGTTCCTTGCAGAAGGGAGTCCCACGCACGTTCCATGCTTGCCGGCGCCTGCGAAGTTACTTGAGATTGAGCCTCAAGGCCAGGCCCGGCGCCGATCCAGAACGTACTGATGATGGCCAGCGACAAAGGCAATCTCACAGGAATTGAAGTTTTGGGGTGGCTCTTCAAATCGGCTCTTCTTTATTGCGGAATTGCCGGACACTTGCCCGCTTGAACGCCTTGCTTCTCAAGATTTGCGATCCGGTTGTTTGCCAATGCGATTCTCCAGGGGTACACGTCGCTGTGCCATTGCGTCGCGCAGACGTACAGTCTCAGCTCACGCAGTTGGTCGGCAGACTGGCCGAACTTCCCATAGATCTCCGCCAGAGCCCAATGAACATGCGCGTTGTTTGCCGTATCCGCGGTGAGCTGAGTCTCCAGCGGCGTCACCGGTGACAGCGCCAATTCCGCCTGGTATTCGGCGATGGCCTGCCGGATCAGCGATTGCACATCAGTGGAGCTGGAAGCTTTCGCTGCCATGGCTGCATAGATTTCAGCGATATGCGCGTGGACTCCCAGCCGCAACGGATCGATCTGCAGGACCTCCTTGTAGAGACTGACCGCCTGTTGCGGATTCTGATCTGCGACGAGTCCCGCCAGACGCAAACGGACGGTGAACATGCATGGCCGGGGATTCAGCTGCCCATCGGCAGGAATCGGAATCGCGTTGGTTACAATCTGGCACGTTCCGTTCGTGATGCTGTTCATCGAGATCGATGTCTGGTAATCGGCGATCGCAGCCGCTTTGTTCTGCAGGTCATCCTGGTTATAAATGCCGTGCTGCATGTAGTCCCACGCGTTCACGGGCCGATCCAGCCCCAGGAGGTTCCAGTCGATGCGGCCTTCGAAATAAAATGGATTAGGCTTGGGGTAATTCGGATTTTCAGTTTGGAATGTGACGTTAGGTATGTAAGCCGTCGGATTGGGGGGAGTCTGCGCAAACAGATCGGTTTGCGCCAGCAAAATCAGAGTAAGCAGAATTCGATATGTCATAACAGTAGTGCCCCGGGCACGGCGACATGCTGTCACTTAACTTTTTAAAGCGACGCGGTATTATCTTGTCGCGCCGTGCGGCCTTGCAAGAATTTTCACGACGATTTTTCAGTCTCGATTGTTCAATTGAAAAAACCTGACGGCCTAGCTTGTCCGCATGCTAAACTCCCGCCCTAAAATTGCGCGAGTGACGTGTCGCTTCGCGAGAGTGAGAGCCACACTGCTTGCGATAATAAAGAAGAGGTCGCAGGTTATGGGTGTTCGCAAAACCATCGTAACGCTAATCGTAACGCTACTGGCTGCGACAACCGGATTGTTTGCGCAAACGCCGGTGGGTAACCCTCCCAGCGTGTCACCCTTCCAGCAGGTGCCTCTGGGCGACGCATCGGGCGAATGCAAGGCGTGTCACCCGCGCCAATATTTCGAAATGAAGCAGGCTGTTCATTTCGGATATCGCAACATCAGTCCCTTGTTCAACGGCCTGGAAGTCGCAGGCAACTTCCTGACCGGTGGGTTGCTTCGCCCGGTGTACGGCGACAGCAAGAAAGTTCTTTCGGACGGCACACCGTTGAATACGAATATGTTCACCACGCCGGTGTTCAAAGATGTTCTTCAAGCCACAGCCGGCTTCTGCTATACCTGCCACCAGGCCTTGATGGAGCTAAAGGGTGAAGATCCGAATCAGCGGGAGGTTCCCGAGATCGCCACTGGACTGGACTTCCGTCCCGATCTGCTTCGGCCACTCCGCGATTATCATTTCATCGACAATGGAACTCCAGCGCAACAAATCCTGCCCGACGATCCCGGTCTGATTCCGGTCGACCAGGATCGATGTGGCGGCCCATGTCCAGGCAGTCCGCTGTCCACTACAGGGATCACGTGCGATACGTGTCACAACACGGGCGGACCGGACCTGAGCCGCAGTTTCCAGCACGATGGCTTCGCCAATATGGGCATGCTGTTGAATCAAACCAAAGAGAAGGTGGGACAGTTCTTATTTCCGGTTGCCACCGGGCGCGACTCTGTTACGGGAGCTTTCCATGTGGCGAGCAATGATCCGGCGAAAATGGACTACATCAAGAATGCCTCCTTCTGCAACGCCTGCCATGATGTACGGATTCCTCGCCCGCTGCCGGGAGACCTGCAACACAACGAGGTCAACGTTAACCCCGGCGGCAGCAACGTCAGCTACTACCGGCTCGAAAATCTGAGCACGGAGTGGCAAACCGGACCGCTCAGCGGTACCAACAATCCGTTTGGCAGGGTCGTTGTTTGCCAGGATTGTCACACGTCGCTGTTCCCGTACAACTCAACCTCGACCTACCAGGTTGGAGACATGACCGTAACGGCGGCGACGCCTGGCGAATTTCCGATCACCTATGCGGCGGTTCCGGGGCCGCTTTCGTGCCAGAACTCCCAGGGCGACTTTTTCGGCATTTTGTGCTCGAATACGGTCTCCACTGCGGCCGCCTTTGACAATCCACCTTTGACAACGGATATCCAGTATTCCACGGACAATAATTTCCCACTTCAGCAGCGTGTGGTTTCGAGTCACTACTTCACTGGCGTGGATGTTCCGCTTGTCAGCTTTGACGAGTTGAAGGCTCGCCTCGGTCCGGACTCCTCGAACCCCGATAACGGCACCACGCAATTCTTCGACGCCGACGGAAATCCGGATCCAGGGAACATCGACTGCAGCGGCGCGCCATGCCTCAATGAATTTGGACAGCCCAGGGCACTCAAGACCAGGCGCGAAGACCTGCTGAAAAACGCTGTCCGGGTCAGTTTGAAACAGACCGATACCTCGGCGCGCCTCGGAGGAACGTTCGTCGTGCGTCTTGAAGCCGCCGCGCTGACCGGGCACCGGTTCCCGGCAGGCCTGTCTCAGGAGCGCACCGCATATATCGAACTCACAGTGACAGATGATAACGGTTTCGTGGTGTATCAATCAGGCTATGCCGTCGACAAGCCTCATCCGCAGACCGGGGAACTACAACCGGACGGCAATCTGGATGATGAAGATCTGGAGCATGTTCACATCGTGGTCGACCCGGGTAAGAATACTAATGTTTACCAGCCGGGTCCGGAGACTAACGGCCACAGGAATCAGGTATTCGAAGAAGGTCCCGATAACGGTCCCGAGGAGCGTCTTTATTTCGGCTCCGACGAAGGTCTGGTGCTGTTCCGCAATGAACTGCAGAGAATCTTTCTGCCCGGTGAGGGCGTCGGCCGGACCGACGCCAATGGCAATCCGATCGTGGCGAACACGCCACACCTCGAAGAGCTTGTAAGCGCCGATCTCAACAACACCGTCGATAATTATCGTTCTCTGCAGCCCTTGCATCCGAGGTCGTTTCGCTACAACATCACGCTCCCCACTCAGCAGGAATTAGCCGAAATGGGAGTAACCCTCAAAGGGTCGCTTCACGTTCACGCGCAGGTGAACTTCGAACATTTTCCGCCGATGATGGTCCGCTTTATCGTCCGTACAACCTCCCCGGAGGGACCGTCGGGCCGCGACCTGAACCTGTTCAAGGAAGCCGATCTTGACACTTTCGTCAAGAATGTCCGAAACGTCGCTTCGGACGACTTCACAGTGAACCTGCTCACTGGAAATTCTGTCTCAGCCTCACCTTCTCATTGATGAGCGACAGCGGCGGTCTGTGACCGCCGAGAATACGGCGATTTGCGAAATAGTCGGCGGTCATAGACCGCCGCTACAGCTGTCAAGTTATTTCCGGGCCACTACACCAGTGGTGTCCGCCATAAGTAACGTACCAGTTGGATTCGCCAGCCGCGGAGCGGCGTTAGAACGTAGCCACGGCTGAAGGCCGTGGTTCATTAACGACGGAGTATGAGCCGCAGAGCGGCGGAAGATTCTTTCGCCGCTCCGCGGCTCTTTCAGACCGATACCAACTACCACGGCCTTCAGCCGTGGCTACGTTCTAACGCCGCTCCGCGGCTGGCGAATCCAAGTGGTACGTTACTATGGCGGACACCACTAGCTTGCCGGCTGAAAATCCTTATGGCCGGTTTGCCAGAGCAGGAATGCGAACTGGCCCGCAAAGTTCCTGAACGTCACAGTTTTCTCTTCAGTGAAGTGGCCGTCGTCGTAGTTGACTTTCAGCAGGACCGGCTTGCCCGACGTGCTGGCCCCCTGCACCGCGGCGATGAATTTCCCCGGCTGCCAGGGGGACACACGCGGATCGTTCCATCCGGCAACGCCGAGCACCGCCGGATATTTCACGCCGGCCCGGACGTGTTGGACGCCGTCCATCTCGTAAAGCCCCTGCGCCTCCGCCGGATCTTGCACGGTTCCGAATTCGGGCGTATTGACCGGTCCATTCGGACTGAATTCGGCGCGCAGGGCGTTCGCGACACCAACGTTGCAGATCGCCGCCGCGAACAGATCGGGCCGTTCGGTGATGGCGCGGCTGATGAGAATCCCCCCTGCGCTCGTCCCGGTGCCCGCGAGCTTGCCAGGGCTGGTGTAGCCCTTCTGGATCAAGTACTCGGCGCAGGAAATGAAATCCTTCCACGTGTTCGGCTTGGTGGTCTTGTAGCCCGCTTTGTACCACGCTTCTCCCTTTTCGCTGCCGCCGCGGGGGTGAGCATAGGCGAGCACGACTCCGCGCAACGCGATAGAGTGTCTGACGTTGAATGCGGGCGTGTAACTGATCCCGTAGGCCCCATATCCTTCGAGGATGGCGCTGGCGCTGCCGTCGAGCTTGAGATCCTTTCGATGAATAATCGAGAGCGGGATCATCGTGCCGTCATGTCCGGGCACCTCGACTTCCTCCGTGACCAGATTATCGAAACCGGGATAGGACACCGCGGTATTGAAGATGCTTTTCTCGAATGTGTCCTTGTCTCCATCGAAGTCATACAGTGTTGCCGGCTGGATCCACGACGTGATGAAGACGATGCATTGATTGCTGCGGAAGTCGGGGCACTCGATGGAGACGGTGCCCGAAGCCGGCAGCTTCAACTCGGCCGGCTTGCCCGTCTCCAGATCGTACTTCACGATGCGTCCCAGGATGCCGTCCGAATACACCACGAACAGGAAGTTTTTGCTCTTCGTGATGGATTGAATGGAATCTTTGGCTTCGGGGATAACCGTCTCGGCCTTTTGCCAGTCGGGGTGAACGAGGCTGGTCCGAATCACTTTGTACTTCGGCGCCCCTGTATGCGTTACCGCATAGACATTACCCTTATAAAACGCGGTCCCTCGCACCAGGTTGTCCGCTGCCTTGGCCAGGACCGTCCACTGGAGTTTGGCGTTCGGTTTCACCTGCGATGTCGGCGCGTAAAAGAGCCGCATCTCGTTCTGCACCGTTGAGACATTGCCGACAATATAGTCGGGGTACGATTCGTCGATGGCCGCGAAAGGCATCTCTTTGGGCGCGATGCCCAGTTCAGGATTACTTTCATTGCTGAAGATATCCTGGTCGGAGGAAACTTCCGCGCCGAGCGTGTGCCGCCGCGTCTTTCGGTTCAACTCGATCTCGGGGCTCTTGATATCGGTGACTTTGCCGGCGTCGTAGAAAAACGACTTGCTGTCCATTGTCCAGCCGATCGGTCCATAAGATGGATACATGCTCTCGGGCAATAATTTGCGGCTGTCCACAGCGAGTACGCGGATCTCCGAATATTCCGCCCCGCCGGAGGAAAAACCCATCGCCACATAGCGCCCGTCCGGCGATGGAACGATGCTCTCGATGGTGGTGACCGCCTCCGCCTTCGCCCCAACCGGCTTGAATTCTGCCGGATCGTAGAGGAGCTTCTCGCCGCCTTTCCATCCCTGACGGAAGTACAGTTTGCCCACATTCTCACCGCCCAGCGTCTTCTTATAAAACACGCGGCCCTGCTCATACACGATTGAAGAGTAGCTGGCCGGTTTGAGCTTATCGAGCTCCATCCATTCGCGCGCCAGCGCGTCCCTTGCCGGAATCTTCGCCAGGACGCTGTCGGTCAGGGCGGCCTGTGACTTGAACCATTCTTCGACGGTCTTGTCTTTGAGGTTCTCGAGCCAGCGGTAGGGATCCGGATAGGTCTTTCCGAAATATGTATCGGCTGCGTCAACTGCCCTCGTCGCCGGATAGTCCCACCGCGCTGGAGCTGGGGCAGCGGTCCGCTCGCACGACACCGTAGCGAGCACAATAACCAATGCGAGCATCCGCCTCATGAGGTCACTCCTTCGTGATCAACTCTGGTAAAAAGTGCCGCCATTGTACAGCCCATAGGCGGTTACAACCCAACTTGAATTCCTAAATGGCTTCCGGGGACCCGGACTTGGAGTGCGTTATCATCTGCAGGATGGCTGCAACTGAACGTCCGCAAGAACGTCCCGATTATGGAATTGATGCGCCCGGTGTTGTTCGCAATTTATTTCTGTTTGGAATTGCCGGCTTCTCGGCCTGGGCTGCGGTAACGCTCGCGGCCTTATCCGGACGATTCGATGTTCCGAAGCCGGTTCTTGTGATCACGGGTATGGGATTTACAACCGGCATTGGTTGCAGCTTGATGGCCGTTGGGATGCTCTGGCACAGCAGAGTCGGCAAATTGCGCAGCAGGGAGCGGCTGTTGGACCTCATCGCTTGGTCGGGTGACGAACAAGTCCTCGACATCGGTTGCGGGCGCGGTTTGCTCCTCAATGGAGCCGCAAAACGGCTCAATACGGGACAGGCGACGGGGATAGATGTTTGGCAAGCCGAAGATCTTACGGGCAACGGTCCTGAAGCCGCATTGGAAAATGCGCGGCGAGAGCGAGTAGCAGAACGCGTTGTTGTGCAAACGGCGGACATGCGGAAGCTGCCGTTCGTTGACGATACGTTCGATGTCGTCGTATCCAAAGCGGCAATCCACAATCTGTACAGAGTAGAAGATCGCGATGAGGCCATTCGTGAGATCGCGCGCGTTATGAAGCCCGGAGCCCATGCGCTCATCGAAGATATACGGCATCATCGCCAGTACTTCCTGATCTTTTCCCAAAACGGATGCACGGATATCCGGCGAGTTGGATCATTACCTCTGTATGTATTCCTGATGTTGATTACCTTTGGATCACTGCGGCCCGCAACACTCGTTGTTCGAAAGGGTTGACGGACGTTCGCAAATGTCTGAAGCGATTCCCCAAAGTTTTCTGCCCGCCCATACTTTCTCTGTCCCCTAAATCCACCTACTCAGCAGACCGAGCATGTGTTTTTCTTCATAACGAAAGGGGATACAAAATGCACGCAGATATGAACGTCATGTCGGCGAACAGCTCACGATTAGCAGTTGACGATCGCGTATACGAATCGTTTCCACGGATAACCAGGCTGGCGGGAACCGTCATTAATATTTACGAGCTCGACGGTGAGTATCGGTACGTGGTCAATTTTGAGGACGGACAACAGTCGGTATTTTATGAAAGAGAACTGGCGTCCCCCTCCAAAAAGCCGACGTAATCCAGGTTCGGCTTGTGTCCGCCTTCTGCCGGAGAACACTCTAACGAACCGCTCGATCACGGTTTCGCATACCATAAAGCTATGACATGTCCCGGGTGCGGATTCGGTGGTATTGGTTCGGCGAGTCTCGACTGGATCGACCTGCCTTGGATTCTGCTTCTTCAGTATCCGCGCCGCTGCCACCGGTGCCGGCTAAAATTTCGGGTTTGGTTTTGGAAAGTGTGAGCTGTGCGCGTAAATGTAGTTGCTGGAATCCGCATGCCGTCAGCCTTCGTCTCGCCTGAGATCGTCTTGCCGGACGCTGCGCAGTTTTGTTTTTGCCGTAGGTTCCAAAAAATGGAAAATCTGGTTCGGGACCAGGGGGTCGGAGGTTCAAATCCTCTCGCCCCGATTTTTGGATTCAGTAAGATACAGCCCGTTTCGGAATGCCTCCGAAACGGGCTGTAGACGTTTTTGTAGATGTACTTTCCTCGCAGATTCACCAGTTTCAACAACCGGATGTGATTGGATCTGGCTTAACGCGTGGTTCGGGTCGGGTGTTTTTCACCGCTATGATTTCGCGTCTGCTGGGTAACTCCGTTCCGCATGCCATTCTTCAAAGGAACAATCACGGGCTCCAAAAGCGAAGAAAGACTTACTTGCCGTCAACCGCTGGCTTAATACGATCGTGACACTAAATCGATGTCGTAGAGCTCATCAATGCTTATTTCGGCGACTTTTTGGAGTTCTGCTCCAGACCAGGATTTCGGCGACTGTTGCAGAATGGTGGGCTCGAGAGTGATCGTTATTACGCCTGAAACCGTTACTTCTCGCGTCGTGTCGAGGCGTTCTTCATCGTCGTAATAAGGACTGGACATTGGATCGTCGACATCGACATAAACACGCGCGTCGAAGTTCACGAGTAGCACTCCTTCGCCGAGATAATCGCTGTCGCCGTCAAAATTCCAGTCATGAACTCCCTCGGAAGATTCTATGTAAAGCTCGTCGTACCCGTCCTTTTCGTCATAGTGGGGATTGCGATAAGAAAGCGTGCGCCCGGATACTCGGATTCCAACGTGGTCTTCCAGCTCGGACTTAAACACAGTCCAGTCGCGCAAAAACGCCCGGACCACGTTCTTGACGTTTTCCGTCTCGTATCCCGTTTGGGTCTCGACGACGGCATCTTTGAAGGCGTCCGAGTCCATTAATTCCTTGATGCCGGTAAAGGTCGTAACGTCAGGTATGTCTTCCAATGCGGCTTTCAAGGGGCCATCTACGCACGCCATCAGAAGCTCCCCGTGTGCTGCAAGATCGCGCACAGTTTCCAAGATGAAACCGTCGGGAAAGTCTTTTCTAGCTTTCACGGCCGTGAACGGTGGGCTGCCAGCGAAATACTGCGCAAGAACCTTGCCCGCGTGATCGGAGCCGGGATCTACGATTGTGGCGTTTGTTCTTGAACGCCATTCATTGAAGCGTTGCTTAGCAGAAGCTTCCAGATCATCGAATTCCTTTCCAATGCGCGCCTCAAATTCCGAAATGATTTCATGTCGATGTTTCGGGAGAGTTTTTCGCAATTCCTTCAGGGCCTTACGAAGGCCGTCCATCGATTCCATCTTGGCGGATGATTTCGTTGTGAATTCCTTGGCAACTACATAAGGAACAACGATCTCGACATAGCCCTGCTCAGCGAAGCGGGCGAGGGCCTCCATCGGCCCGCTGGAAAGCGAATCGCTTCTCAGAATGCTGGTATCAATGACGACGCGGATTGTGGGCATGTGGACGCTGCGACGTTTGAGTTTAACACGATAGCGGAAGCCCTCTTTTTCAATAGATCAGGCTACTCCGCGCAAGGGACTCTAATGCGCATTTGTGCGGTCCAGCCAGGTCTAGCAACGCACTCAAACCTCCTTGCATTAGTGCAGGCACCGGCGCCAAAATTCGATCTGCAAATGGGAACATCACCAGAACTCAAGAAATCAAAGCATTTCAAGCTGCTCCGGCGACCGCGAAGCCGAGCGCTCCAACGCCTGAATAACCTTGTTTTCATGAACAACCTCCTCGCGGAGGCACTCCGGCATTCCGAAGAAGAGGAAGAACGCGGCACTCGTGAAACGATTACCTTCAGCGCTCCGAGCAAAAGCGGCGCTAGCCTCTCCACCAGAACACGGCAGGATGTTATTAGCATGCTGCGTCATGCACGCAATCGCGGACTCTATGAGCAGGCGCTCCTCACGGCAGTGGCACTTACTGAAGAATTCCTCGTCACCTACGTGCGCATCATTTTGCGCTCGTATCCACAGAAGCTCACCGCAAACGTCGCCGGTGCGAGCTCTGACAAGAACATTGATTTGGAAAGTGTGCTCGCGGCGAGCACGCTTGCCGATCTACATGACCATCTCATCGAGCGGCACCTCGCAAACCTTTTCTACAAGGCACCAAGAGACTATCTCCTCCACATCGAACGCATTTTGGGCATCACGATTGTGGATGCAACAAAGCAACAGTACATCGAAATCAAGGCGAGTCGCGATCTCATCATTCACAACGCGAGCATCATCAACCGCGCGTACTGCGCCAAAGCAGGTGCACAGGCGCGAGGCAATCATGGCGATCAACTCAGCATTGACCAGCAATACTTCAACGACGCAATCATAGCCATGAAAACGCTCATCACTGGTGTCTATAGCCAGGTTCTTGCCACATTCGGCAACGCCGACCTCAAGAACACGTAGGGTTCGTGCCGTGGTTGAGTGCTTCTGGATTGAGGAAAACGCTTGTTGGGTAGACCTTTCAATACCCTGCTGGATGTTGTACAAAGGGATGGTGCCGAGTTTGTCACCATCCGAGGTTCCGCCAAAGTTCGTAACGGCGAAATGTGATTATTTTGTTGATGTACAGCTATGGCCGCCCCACAAGTTGCGCCCCGAGGCGTGGCTGACGAATTTTAAATCCGATGAAATGCCCTTCGCAGTGCATCTACTTAACGCTTTTCTATATTATTCCGACCATCTCATCGACCATCTTTTCGGTGGGGCCTTTCAAAGCCTAAGCGAAATCCTGCACCCAGCGCAGCCAGCAGGTTTCTTGGAGATTCAATCTGGTTGGCGCAACTTTGTGGATAGCCTTTTGATCATTCCAGTCGAAGGCGCACTCCCAAACATTACGGACAGTGGCATGTCATACGCGGCTAGGGCGAGACACGTCCTTGGCATTAATGAATCTCGGATCCTTCCAGCTCAACAAGCGGTTCGGCAGATGCTGGGTGGCGGCAAGACGGTGGTTTTCGTCGACGACTTCGTGGGTACCGGAGAACAGTTTCTCAGGACATGGAATCGCCGCATCGCGATTTCCGAGTCCTTCGCGGTTACGTTCGAGCGACTCTCAGAGCTCCCAGGAATGCGATTTTATTATTGTCCATTGATATGTACCGAGGTTGGTTATGGTGCCATTGTCAGTCAGTGCCCGAAAGTTGTACTCCGGCCTGCCCACGTGCTGTCCACTCGCTACAACGCTTTGGCTTCTGACTCAATAATTTGGCCCGATTCGCTGCGGAGTGCTGCCTACGGGTTCCTGAGAACTGTCAGTGAAAGAGCTGGGATTCCAGATTCAAACGGGGCAGAAGATGACTGGCGAGGGTATAGGCAAATGGGTTTGAGCCTAGCCTTTGCAAATTCCGTTCCTGATGCGACTATGCCGCTTTTCTATTGGGAAAAAAATGGATGGAAACCGCTGATCCGAAGAACATAGCAGACGTCGAAAAAGCTGCTCCTGAAGCTATCGAACAATTGAGTCAGCTGTTTGGTAGCTATAAGGCCGAATGGCTAAAGGAGCAACTGTTCGATCTCTTTACGGAGCCTCAGTATTTCCCTGAATTAGTCACCTCACGTCCTTGCATGTTGCTTGGAGGACGCGGCACTGGGAAGACAACCGTCCTTCGATCGCTCTCGTATGAAGGTCAGTTCGCCCTCTCTAAAAACCGTGTCAGTTCGATTGGTGAATCCAAGTTCTTCGGTATGTATTATCGAGTTAATACCAATCGTGTTACCGCGTTCAGAGGTCCCGAACTGGAAGAAGAAGGATGGATTCGGGTATTTGCTCATTATGTGAACTTGCTGTTCTGCGACCTCATCCTTCGCTTTTTGCAGTGGTACGAATTGCACACTGATTCCCGCTTGGCTATATCTGATAGCGCCTATCGCAATATTACCTTGAGTCTGGACTTGCCACAGGTTTCCAACCTCCGAGAGTTGGCAGATCAGTTGAACGCCTCTCGTTTCAAGTTCGAGAGTTATATAAATAACATTGCGGACGGTAATCGTCCGAGGTTATCCATGCAGGGCGCGCCCCTTGACGTTTTGATGGAGAGCATCAATGCACTCCCTGAATTTCGGGATCGGCTGTTTTTCTTCTTACTAGATGAGTATGAGAACTTTGAAGATTATCAACAGAGGGTAATAAACACTTTAGTCAAGCATTCAAGCCAACTATACAGCTTCAAGATCGGGATTAAAGAGCTTGGTTGGCGAAGTCGAACAACACTCAATCCGAATGAGCAACTCATTAGTCCGGCGGATTATGTCCGAATAAACATCCCTGAAAAGCTAGAAGGCGAGAAGTTTAGCACCTTTGCTCTGTCTGTCTGCAATGAGCGGATGGCGCGTCTTCGCGTTCCGTCTGAAGAAACTATTAGAGATGTTTCGACGATCCTACCTGGACTGTCGGAAGACCGCGAAGCAGACATTCTCGGCATTGAGAGCATCATTAGACCCATTAGGGATGATCTGCAGGCGGCAATAGGAACGAGAGCCAATGAGATTTCGTCATTAAGGCTCTTCTTGCTGGCAAGTTGGGCCGAAAAAGAAGCCGCGCCGCTAACGGAAGTCGTAGAGGAAAACTTCAGAGATCCAATCAAGTGGAACATGCGCTACGACAATTACAAACACGCACTGTTGTTCATGATCAGGAAAGGAAAGCGTGGTATTACCAAATACTACGCCGGCTGGAATACTTTTTCCCAACTCGCTGCCTGCAACATCCGTTATTTATTGGAACTTGTAGATCAGAGCCTGCTATTGCATATCACAACTGGAAACAACCTCTCACAGCCCGTTTCCGTAGACATACAAACCAAGGCTGCACAAAAGATCGGCGAAAAGAATCTATCCGAACTTCAAGGGCTCAGCGTTCATGGAGCGCGGCTGACAAAACTGCTTCTGGGCCTCGGTCGAATATTTGGCGTCATGGCCGCGAACGCGGTCGGGCATGCGCCTGAAGTGACGCAATTTCACATCAAAGAAAACGGCGGAAATGCTGAGCACGTCGAAAAACTGCTTAATGCAGCTGTTATGCATCTGGCTCTGTTACGGCTGGTTGGAACTAAGCCCGCTGATGAGGCTGACACCCGCGAATGCGATTACATGATCCATCCGATATTTGCACCTTTCTTTGTTTTTAGCTATCGCAAGAAACGAAAGATGTTGATTTCGGGATCGGAGTTGCTCAAATTAGTGGAAAAGCCACAAGAAACCATTACCGAAATTTTGGCCGCTAACAACCGGGCGCCTGACGATCCATTACCAGAGCAATTAACCTTATTTGAAAGCTACTATGGAGCTTATACGGGAAAGACCGCTACTGACTGACGTTTATGAGCAGCTCATGGCATTTGTACCGGAATCAAGCAGTGCTTATGTTTTCGGCGTATCTAATGAGGAAAGAAGCGCACACTCGGAGGACTGGGAACGGCAAGCGATTAATGTCAAGTTTGTGCGGGTCGTGGATGAGCGGGAATCGGGAATAGTTGTTCAGGCTCCCCTCGGGGAAACAACGGTCAGTTTGCGAAGTGAGTCACAGATCCGTGCGTTACTGTCAGGCCTAAATAGTAATGCGCTGTACATTGATATTACGGGGCTCGCTCATCATGTGTGGGCACCACTATTGAGAGTCGCTCTCATGATGGCATTAAGGACGAAGGTGGTCTATGTCGAACCTGGGGACTATCGATTCAGTCGAAGGCCAACAGAAGCCGAAATATTTGATCTGAGCGAAAGGATTTCCGGAATTGCGCCGATCCCGGGCTTCTTTGGTTTAAGCGATCCAGAGGATGATGCTATCTGTTTTGTGCCGTTGCTTGGTTTCGAAGGTCCGCGTCTCGCTTACTTGCTTGAGTACGTTCAACCGCCTCGCGCTAAGATTGTGCCTGTTGTCGGTGTGCCGGGGTTTCGGGTCGAGTATCCTTTCTATACTTATCACGGAAACCAACAACCGCTGAGGGATACCAATGCCTGGAAAAACATCAGGTTTGCAAGAGCAAACTGTCCTTTTAGCCTCTTCTATTTGCTTCAGGACATTTCTCGTGATTATCCCGAACATTTGATCAAAATTGCGCCTATCGGCACTAAGCCACACGCACTAGGTGCCGTTCTATATTCTTTAGCTGGCGGCCGTCGTGTTGAACTTGTCTACGATCATCCGATACGCAAAGCCGACCGGACGATGGGGTCGGCGCGGACGCTTGTATATCACGTCTCATTTATTCCACTCACAACTGCTTCGTGATTGTCGACCCTTTCTATACACCTTACAGAATCGCCGAGAAGATGGTGAGGTTTGTTCGCTGTCGTGCGCCGCTCAAAATTGCCGATTTTGCAGCGGGAGACGGTGGGCTTTTAAGCATTGCCCAGCAAAAGTGGTCACGCGCTTCATGCACGGCTCTTGACATCGCACCTTATGCCGTCCGCAGGCTTCGAAAAGCTTTCCCCACTTGGTCATTGGGCCAGTGTGATTTTCTCAAGCCGAACTCTCGTCGTAAGTCGAAGCACTTATGTGACAGCCTGAATACCTTTGATGTGATTCTCCTGAATCCTCCATTTTCTTGTCGTGGCGGCAGACGCCACCGCGTTGATGTTCAGGACGATTGGATAGAATGTAGCTTGGGATTCGCTTTCGTACTTATAGCTGTTGAGTACTTAAAGAATCATGGCGAATTAATAGCGATACTACCAGCCAGCTGTATGACGAGCCAGAAGGACCGCGAGGCACGCCAATGGCTTAATGAGAATGGGCTGCTTGAGATCCTCAGCTCGAATGGCCGTAACACTTTTGCCGGCTGCTATCCTCATACAGTCATTTTGCGTTTTACAAAAAAAAGAATGCAGAAGCAGCAGTCGGTTGAGCAATCTCCAAAGAGTTCGGTGACTTCCGGTTTTCGCCGAATCCAACTAATACGGGGACTCACCCAGATGCATTCGGTAGAGGGAACATCCGGCAAGAGCCTGCCCTTTGTCCACAGTACCGAATTACGAAAAGATGGCGTCGATATTTCTAAACGCCAGGCAAGCTGTGCTGGCCGATGTGTTGTTGGGCCTGCAGTCTTGATGCACCGCGTCGGGCTGCCTTCTGTGGACAAAGTAGTGCTCTACGGATTAGCAACTCCAATTGTCTTATCGGATTGCGTAATAGCGCTCCAATGTGCGTCCAAACGCGAGTCTCTTACGCTTCTTTCGACCATCAGGGACAATTGGTCCACGTTCGAAGCAACATACGGAGGGACGTGCGCACCGTATACTACTGTTAAGGGCTTGGCTTCTGCCTTGGAAACGTTGGGGTACAACGTCACAATTGGATCGTCGCAGGGTCGAGAAGAAGATGGGAAAAACTAATCAGGTCTTGGTGTTCAGAGCATCACTGCTCAATGGTTTAGGAAGGTTCCAAGGTTGGTCGCGGGAGAGCGAGAAATACTTATACGCAATATTGGATCAACCCGGCAATGTATCTTTCTTGGAGCGGTCCAAAGCTGAGGAAGATGAAAATTACAAGCAGCTAATTCCCTATGTGGTGATGGCTTTTGGCCAGCGTATATTCGCTTATGACAGAAGTAAAACAACGGATGAAGCGAGGCTCCAGGGACAAACGTCGATTGGTATCGGTGGGCATATTGAAACAATCGATGCTCCAAGAGGCCTGACAGATAGAGACTTTTATTTTAACGCTGTTAAACGCGAAGTGTTGGAAGAGGTAACGGTGGCGTCGCCAGTGAGGTTTGACAAGGTAGTTGGGATAATCAATGATGATTCGAATGCTGTTGGACGTGTCCATTTTGGCGTCGTCCACCTTTGGTCGCTTTCTGCAATGGATGTGACCCCCAAAGAAACGGTTATAGAAAACCCTCGATTCTTGAGCCTTCCTGAATTTGACGTGATTCAGGAGCGATTAGAAAGTTGGTCGAGAATTGCGCTGAGCCTAGTGTCCGAGAGCTTATAGGATTCTCTTTACAAAGCGGCTCCGACGCTACTAAAGGCAGCGGTGTCAACAAGCTAGATTCGATTTCGATCGCACGGGGATATCGAAGAACAAGGATTTACGCCGCACTGTTCGCGGGGACTTGAGCGAGTCAGTAGCAATCCTTCACTGAATCCCAGTGTCGTTTTGCACGGACGTCGGTGATCAAAGCGCGAACTCCTTGATTGTCCGACGGATTGAGCCAGAGCATTCTTTCAAAGACCTTGAGTGCGCGGCTGAACTGTCGAAGGCGCCAGAGGCAGAGTCCATAACCCTGCAGGCATCGCAGATATGGACGATTGTCGATGTGAACCCATTCGAGGACGCCGTTGAAGGATTTGCCCAGCGACAATTCACCGATATCGACACCGACCGCATAGTGGCGGAGCGCAATTTCAGGGAAAACCTCGAACACCATGTTTCCCAAATGGGCATGCGCGTCGAGACAGCGCAGATCGCGTTCGGAGAGATTCATGAGAATCTCGATGGCCTTCCGGTCGTCGCCGGCATCACGAAAGTCGTTCGATTGCAGAATGGGATCCGAGAACGGATCATCAAAATCCGAACCGGGCAGCACCTGCTCCATTTCGAAGCTCGGCCGCGTCCCGAAAGCAGCGATCGGCTTCGCCCATTCTTCCAGCGGTTCGTCTTCTTCGCCCCAATAGTGTTCGTCCGGATCCCAATCTCCAGTACTCTCCAGGCGGAGAGGCTTCAGCGCCAGCGCGTCCACGTCCAGGAGCGTTGCGATAATGTCGCCGGACAAACGCGATTGCCCGCGGTGCTTCCATCGCTTGTTCACGTGAACTGTGACAATTTCGCCGGGGATCGCTTTACGCCATTCGCTCGAACGAAGCGTCACGATCTCCTCGGCGCCGATCGGTCGACATCTAATCTCATTCTTTATCGCTGCCAAAACGATCAAATCGGGGCAGTCGGTTGGAATATCTCGGCCGACATTCTCAACTGAAGGGGAATCGACGCGCGGATCCAGGATGCCCAAAAGTCCGTCGCGTTTTTTGCCAACCCCTTGACCCTCTGCTACTTCCGGGTTTTCAGCCATCTCCATACTTCGGCCATCCATCTTTCCGTGCTGCGTCCTTTTCATAGTCTGTCTTGCGGTTACTTCTTATTCCCTCGCCGGCGATTTGCATCCTTAATTATATGCAGGCAACATGGGCCGGGCGCTTCAAGACTTGCCGGTCCGCGTCTGGCAGACCGGTAACGACGGAAAACTCAAGCCGAAATCCCGAGCAGGATGTCGGTGGCAACCATGCACGAACCACGTGCCGTGACCAGCCGGTCTCCACCGATCCCAGGGTTGGCGTTAGCGTCAGGGTGGGATGCTCGTGCGTGTTCAAAGTGCAGATTTGCAAAGCGAGATGCGAATCTGGAAAAAGTGAAACAAACAGGATTCGTTCTGGGAAAACAGGACCCGTTCTGCAGAAACAGGACTCGTTCTGTAGAAACAGGACTCGTTCTGTAGAAACAGGACTCGTTCTGTAGAAACAGGACTCGTTCTGTAGAAACAGGACTCGTTCTGTAGAAACAGGACTCGTTCTGTAGAAAACTTTGCCGGCTTACTAAAACCTATTGTCGAAAACGATCGATCGGCGTGGACTGAAAAGACACTCTCTGCGGAAGTATCGAAAGCAGGTCGATAGGTTCAACAAGTTTTTTGGACGAATCCGATTTCAAGAGCGAGGCTGCAGTAAAGTGTCAGCAACGGTTTGCGAAAAACCGCGACAGACTGTTCACTTTTCTGGATTGCGACGGAGTTCCCTCGAAGAACAATAATGCGGAGCACGCGATCAAAGCGTTCGCGCGCCTTCGCCAGGGGATCTCGGGAACGTCGACCAAGAAGGGCGTAGCGGAATATCGCTTCTTACTGTCGCGCAGACCTGTGAATTAGATCGTGCACAAGGGCGATGGTACCGATCATTAGGTCCGCTGTCGGGATCGAGATACCTTGGCGAAGCAGACTGCCGCGCACCTCTCCAAACCTTTTGGCACAGGCATGATCGAAATCTAACACGCGCACGTCTTCGAGAAGATCTGCGATCTTTTCAAGTAGTGGCGCTGGATCGTCAACGTGGTGCGCACCGGTGTAAAGCTCACCCAAAACGACGGTAGGAACGAATAGCCTGAGGTGGACCCCATCGGCTGGACAGAAAAACAGGTTTGCTAAGGTGGATTCGCTGCCGATGTTTTTGGTTAACGAATAAGCCGATCGAAGAAAAGAAATCGATCGACGCCACAGAATTGCTGCATACTCCCCTGCGGTCGGTGAAGCGGAGGCGGGCTCCGCTGGAGAGCGTCCCGCCAAGGAATAGCCGACTGGAAACTCATCCGAACGATGAGCGGGAGCGCCGGTCTTCGGATCGGTGCTCCCATCGGACGGATAGATTTCCCCATGCCTTTTAAAACTCATGAAGCACTGCGCCGCGAAGCGGCATCCTTTCGGACTCCGAAGTAGACCGCCGCCGGCGTCCGGTAGTTCAGCGATTGATGTGGTCTTTGATGATTGTAGAAATGAAAGTACAGCGACAGGTTTCGGATCGCGTCGGCCACGTCGCTGTAGTCTTTTAGATAAACTTCTTCCCATTTCACAGATCGCCACAAACGTTCGACGAACACATTGTCCAACGCTCGTCCACGCCCATCCATACTGATCTTGATCCCGCGATCCTTCAACCGGTTCGTGAATTCGTCGCTGGTAAACTGCGCGCCCTGGTCGGAGTTGAAAATTTCCGGTGTTGTGGCATCCTTCAACGCCCAGTCCAGCGCCGAC